>ERZ773210.49-NODE-49-length-132025-cov-11.446745_pt1 | contig 132025 bp, 118 predicted proteins | sample MGYA00580528_ERZ773210 | MGnify/ENA primary metagenome ERZ773210 (study PRJEB29015, sample SAMEA2737769) | human gut metagenome | biome: human gut; feature: human-associated habitat; material: faeces | place: China | collected 2012 ...
ATTTTATGTAACTGAATCTGCATATTAACATCATTCATTACATTCTCTTTCATAAAATTAACAATTTCCTCAGGTTCTATCATTCCAAATACCGGACTTATATAAAGGTTACATTTTCCATACAGATTATATTTTTCTATAATTTGTTTTGCCTTTATAAGATCCTCTCGACAACCTGCTACAAATTTGACAGTATCATTGCTATTTAAAATATCAAAATTATCCAGATTCATGGCCGCTTCCATACCACTGCATGAAAGCTTATAATCCATTGTAAAAGTTACATTCTCTTTGTGAAGCTTACGGATTTTATCAAGATAGACACTGCCGTTAGTCTCTATTTCAATGTTCAGATTATTTTCTGCAAGAACTGTTATAACATTTTCAATACCTTCTCTTAGCAGTGGTTCACCACCAGTAAGAGTGACATTTTTTACTCCTGTCGATAAAACATAATCAAGAATTTCTTTTTCTGTCATTGGTTGAGAAGGTGTCTCCTGCTCATTAGCCCATTTGGTATCGCAGTATTTACAGTTAAGATTACAGCCCTTAAAGCGTATAAAAACCGCTAGCTGCCCGGCTTTAGTTCCTTCACCATTAATACTTACAAATTTTTCAACTACTTCATATTTACTCATATATAAATCCTTTCAGATTAAAAATCATTCCATATAAGTTGCACTATTAGCAGGAGTTTCATATACAGTTACAGCTCTCATGTTGTATCCAAGTATTTTTATTTTTTCATAAAAATACTTGGCCATATTCTCCGCTGTCGGTCGGAAATCAAGTTCAATAATTTTGAAATTCTCGCTTTTTAAAGCTTCAAATGTAGTTTCCTTCAATGAATTTCTTTCTATAATTAATGCATGATCCATTGAATCTGCTATGTTTCTTAAATCTTTTTTCAGTTCTCCAAAATCAACATACATACCCTTATGCTGAACATCTTCCTTTAGTTCCTCAGTTTGAACTTCAAGAACAATCTTCCATCTATGTCCATGAAGATTGCTGCATTTTCCATTGTATCCTGCAAGAAAATGTGCCGAATCAAAACTAGCCTCTGTTTTTAAAATATACATAAATCTTTTCTCCATTTGCTTATATTGCATAAAAAAAACACGGATACATCTGTACCCGTGCCTTAATAGATTATTTCCCTAAAAATTTCCAATTACGAATTATAAAAATAATAGTCCTGGTTTTATTTAGAGACAGGATGGTACAAACGAACTGTCTTATTTATTTACCGTGCAATGATATCAAATGATTCACAGTTTGTCAATTAAATACTCATGGTTATCTTCCCTAGTAAATTTTACACCTAAGTTTTCTCAAATTGCCTAATGAATTACTGATTGTTAAAATCGTTGTATTCCTTTTTTATCCATTTCATTATTACATCAACAAGATAATCCTGCTGAATTTGCGTTAGCTCTACACCAGGCTTCATCTTATGCCACTTTCTTATGCATTCCCTGCAGCAGGTAGCTGTTGCATGCTGTGCAATAAATACAGAATGCCCTTTCATCGGAGTCTGTTTCCCATCATTGGGTATTACCGCTGGGGCTTCCCTTTTCATTAGCCTTGATGATAATACCTTGCTCATCAATAAGTAGTCTGATGCTAAATACTCTAATTAATACCTACACTATACCACATACCCTCGATTTTATGATATAATATCCTAAGAAATTTCTCCGAGGAGGATAATGTATGGAATACGATGTTATTATTATTGGAGCCGGACCGGGCGGAATCTTTTCTGCGTACGAGCTTATGAAGAAGTCACCTGAAACCAGAGTGGCTGTATTTGAGGAAGGCAACACATTAGAGAAGAGAAAATGTCCTATAGATGGCAAGAAGGTCAAAGCCTGTATTAAATGCCCAACATGTGCGATTATGAACGGATTTGGTGGCGCTGGTGCATTTTCAGATGGTAAATATAATATAACTAATGATTTCGGTGGAACTCTTTATGAGTATATCGGCAGGGATCGGGCAATCGACCTGATGAAGTATGTTGATACAATCAATACATCACATGGTGGTGAAGAGACTCACATGTATTCGACAGCAGGCACTAAGTTCAAGACTTTATGCATGCAGAACAAGTTAAAGCTTCTTGATGCGTCAGTTAGACATCTTGGAACAGACATTAACTATATTGTTCTTGAGAACATGTATAACGAGATGAAGAATCATATAGACTTCTATTTTAATACTCCTGTAAGCAATATTGAAGTGATTGATGGCGGCTACAGAGTATTCTATAAGGACGAGTACATGGATTGTGACAAATGTATTGTTTCTGTTGGTCGAAGCGGAAGCAAATGGATTGAAAATGTCTGTCAGAAGCTTGAGATTCCAACCAAGTCTAACCGTGTTGATATCGGTGTGCGAGTTGAGCTTCCTGCTGTTATATTTGCACATCTTACAGATGAACTGTACGAAAGCAAAATTGTATATAGAACAGAGAAATTCGAGGACCTTGTAAGAACCTTCTGTATGAATCCTAATGGAATCGTAGTTAATGAGAACACTAATGGAATTGTAACAGTTAACGGACACAGCTATGAAGGTGCTGAGAAGCAGACAGAGAACACAAACTTTGCGCTTCTTGTTGCAAAGCATTTTTCAGAGCCATTCAAGGACAGTAACGGATACGGTGAGAGTATTGCAAGACTTTCCAACATGCTTGGTGGAGGTGTTATTGTTCAGAGATTCGGTGACCTTATGAGAGGAAGAAGAAGTACAGAAAAGCGAATTGAGGAGGGGCTTGTAAAGCCTACTCTTGCTGCTACTCCGGGGGATTTAAGTCTTGTACTTCCTAAGAGAATTCTTGATGGAATTATTGAGATGATTTACGCACTTGATAAGATTGCACCGGGAACTGCCAATGATGATACACTTCTGTATGGTGTTGAGGTTAAGTTCTACAACATGGAAGTTGAGATTGACAACAATCTTGAGACAAGATATAAGGGCTTATACATAATTGGCGACGGAAGCGGCGTTACACATTCATTATCACATGCTTCTGCCAGTGGCGTATATGTTGCAAGAAAGATTATCGAAGAAATGTAGTCACATAATATTAATTAATAAGGGAGATTGTCATAAGACAGTCTCCCTTTAATAGTTTAATTAATATTTTTATTAAGCTTTATTATTTCAGCCCCTAACAGATTGGCATCATCAGTTCCATGAGTTGCAATAAGCAAAGTACGGTTATTACGCATTTTTAAGATATAGTCTATTACATTTAACTTAGTATCCTTATCTAAACCTGTGAATGGTTCATCAAGTATTATAAGTTTCCCAGGATATGATAATGCTCTTGCAAGTGCAACCCGCCTTTTCATTCCACCGGATAATGAACTTACAGGTAAATCAAGACTATCATCTGGAAGAATTGATAACAGATTATTACGGACTTCTGCCCTATTGTTTTTTCTACGAAGCACAATTCTGACATTGTCTATTGCAGAAAGATCAGGAATAAGCCTGTCCTCCTGAAACATACAAGAAATGTTTTTAGTATCTATTCCGGATATACAGCCGGAATCTGCACGTTCAAGTCCCATTAGAATTCTTAAAAGAGTTGTTTTTCCTATACCTGAAGCACCCATAAGGCAATATATCGAAGAATTTTCAAGTGTTATATTGACATTTTTAAGAATTTCATTGTCATCAAAGCTTTTGTATAAATCCGTGATTATAATACTCACAATAATTCTCCTGACATTTTAATTTTATTCGATAGAAAGCAGGCTTGTAACACAGTAAAGTGTCTGACCGTTATATACAACCCTTGACCAGCCAACCTCTGTATTATAGCCGGTTCTGGTGAAAAGCTCGCCTTTTTTAGCAGTTGCAACAACAACAGAATCTGCATCTGTCACACTAGGTTTATTTCTCAGATTAACTTCGTCTTTAGGTGTTACTGTGTCGTTACAGTCCGTGAATTTCGTGTTAAATCCGGTTGTAGGACTTTCAGTTGTCTTAGGTGTAAGGTCTGTTGTTAAATAACTTGTAACAGCGTATACAGTCTGTCCGTTGTAGACAAGTCTTGACCAGCCGCTGCTGCTTGTACCTGTCCGGGTGACTGTTTCACCATTAACAAGTGTTGTAATTACTGTTGCGTCGGTATCCTGACTAGGCTTATCACGAAGCCTTACTTCATCTTTGGCAGTAACAGTATCATTAACAGATGTGAATACCATGCCTGCTTCTACATCAGGTGATGCGGCTGCTGCAGTTTCACCGCTAAGAGAACCGTTACTTTCAGAATAACCAAAATATGCAACGTTAATATCAACATTTGTACCAATTCCTGCTACCCTGCCCTGATTAGTATACTGCCACATGCTGCATGTTCCTGCATATGATGTGGATGGTGTCTCTGGATAAGGCGTTGACGGATATTGTGCAACCCATATCTTATATGAATTTTCTAAGCTTGCAGTGTTCCACTGGCTGTTATTGGAAAGCTCAGATGAAGCTGCATAGAACATAGGTGTATAGCCTTTATCATATATTTCCTGTAAAAATGAAGTGGCAGCGGCAGTTCTTTCAGCCTTAGTCATGCTCTTCTGTCTGCTTTCAGATGTATTAAAGCCCTCACAGTCAAATGCAACAGGATAAGTTATGCTGTAATCTGAGATGAAATCTGCAACCCAGTCTGCTTCTTCAACTGCTTCAGCCTCATTAACAGCCGATGAGAAGAAGTATGCTCCGACTTTGATTCCGTTAGCGGCAGCCTGCTGCATGTTATACTTTGCATTGGTGTCAGCATAGATAACGCCTGTTTTCTGCGCTCTGTAGCCAACTCTTATCATTGCAAAATCAACACCTGATGAAGCAACCTGTGCCCAGTCTATAGTTCCCTGAAATTTTGACACATCTATACCGATTGTGATATCTGATGTCTCGTTAGTGCTGTTGGAAAGGATTACAGAAGCACCATTACCGGCTGACTGATTCATGGCACCGTCAGAATCAGAGTACTGTGGATCCTGCTCTTTCTCGTCTTTATCGCTTAAAGTATAATTGCCGTCGGCATCTGTTCCATTGACAGATGAAGTCTCTTCGGTTGAAGATACATTTGAAGGAGTTTTTCTGCCTTTATGACCGAAAGAAACAATAAGTACAATTATTAATGCAATTACTGCTACTGCAGCAATTATGATTGCCGGCATAAATCTTTTCCAGTTAATATGCACAGTATCATCAAGATACCCAAGATCATCGTCATTAGAATTAAACAGCTTAGACATGTACATCGCCTCCTAATTGAAGTAATCGCTGCACAGATAGTTAAGTAGCATGGCTGCACCATTACTATCCATTGCAGTGCCGTTAAGGGCCATATAGCTTAGAGCCCAGTAATCATCCGAATCATTATATACGAATTGAATCTTCAAAGAAGAATTCATATTATTATATACTACATTACCATTGAATTCTACAACTTTCTTTTTATCGCTAGAACTGAATATAGTCCATTCTGGGTCAGTACATTTGTTATCAAGGCATTCCCCATATGTTACGGTATAATCCTTGAATATCTGCTGTGACTTTACAACATCAATACGCGAATCCTGCATAGGATTAGCTTTAGTTCCTATACCTGCACTGCTTACACCAACAAAGCTTATGATTACCGTAAGCATAATTGCGATTATCGTTGATACAGTGCTTTCAAATGCATCATTAAGATAGTCATGATACAGAATGAATATAAGAATTCCACCTGCAATACCGCCGCCTAAGTGACCGAGAATATCAACATTAGCACCATTGGATATAAGTGCATATACAACAATTAACGCGATAGATACGATAACGGTTGTTTTGTTAGAATCGGTTTTGGAACTGAAGTTGGTAAACAGTGTTGCACACATTACACCGAATATTGCACCTGATGCTCCGGCTGCGAAACGGATAACATCTGGATTGATAAGATGTGATACATATACGGATACGAGGCCTGATGCAAGTCCTGAACCGAAATATATAATTGCAGTACGAAGTGAACCTATACGCGGTTCGAGCCTCGAACCGAACAGATACAGTGCAACCATATTATTAATAAAATGTGGTAAATTGGCATGCAGGAACATATAAGTAAGAAGTCTTATATACTCTTTGTTGTTGTGGATGTACTGGTAATTAAGTCCACCTGTTTCAAAATGGTCATTGCCTGCTATTATGCACATAATGCCTGCAAGTAGATTAGCAAGGATTATAATAAGCACAACAGGCATGTTCCTAAGACTGACTTCTGAATATCTTTTCTTTCGACCGTGTTGATAAAAATCCTCAGGATTAATTCTGTCAGACTTAATCTCGTATATTTCATCATCAAGATGAAGGTCATCAAATTCATTGGGCTTAAAACCGCTTTGAAAGCTGTTCTGATAGTTGTTATTGTAATCTGGTTCCATATAATATTTCTCCCCTCATGTTAATTTTCCACTCTACAAAAAAAGAATTCAGCATTACACTAAATTCTTTTTCATTATAACATATTGGGTCAATATGTGTTATTTAATATGAAGCTGTGCTTTAATAATAATTCTGTGAGAACCATCCATTTTAGCTTTAATACTTCCGTTATGCTCGGAAACAATAGCCTTTGCAATCGAAAGACCAAGGCCATATCCGGTTATCTTAGCGGATGTTGAATCAGCCCTGTAGAATCTGTCAAACATTCTGTCAGTCAGATGTTTATCAACATTATCAACATCATTGCTTACGATTAAAACAATATAGTTTCCTGAGGAAGATAATTTAAAGTCTATGTTACCTTTAACTGATGAATATTTAAATGCGTTATCAAGAAGAATTGTAAATAACTGCCATACTGATGATGCGTCACCACAGCATGTAAGATCAGGTGTAATATCATAGGTAAAATGTTTACCTGAATCAAGTGCAAGTGCATTATAAGAGTGAACAGCTTCTTCTGCTAGGTCAGAAACAGGAAAAGCAATACGTTTTATATGACCGTTGCGCTCATCCATTCTTGCAAGTGATACAAGACTGTTAGTCATAGCCGTAAGATTCTCTGCCTGTTTCTTTATATCTTCAATCCATTCGTTATCAGGATTATCCATCTGTAATATATCAGCATCAGCTCTTATTACTGTAATCGGAGTCTTAAGCTCATGACTTGCAGAGGTTATGAATTCTTTCTGCTTGCGGTGTGCTTTTGCAATAGGCATGACGATAAGCTTTGAAGTAAATATAAGAATCAGGAGCATAACTGCAATACCTACACATGATGATTCTATAAGAGAAACAGCTGTTTTCTTAACATCATCTATCATATTACTTCGAAGCACGAATACAGCAATTGTACGTTTCTCTTTTTCATATATGCAATATCTGTAACCATTGTAAAATCCATCAAGTTCGCCAGTTTCATATGCTTCATGATATATTTTCAAAGCCTCATATTCAGAAATATCAGATATGCTATCGACATTAATGGTTCTGGGGCGGTTATTTTTATCAAATATAATATAGAAAAATCTGGCATCTGCTTTAATCGGTTTTTTGTCTAGAATATTAATGTATATAGATGAAACGAGATGGTCGGATTTAGCGACCATTTTATTGTATGTGTTTCTGACACTTGTATACACAATAAATCCTTGCATAATTATTACAACTGCCATTGAAAGAACTATAAACTGTATTCTTAAGCGGGTAAGCATTCTCTCATTATAATTAGATGCTTTATTGTTTTTTGACATTATATACCTTCTTTATATTAGTTGTTATTTTTTAAATAATATCCCATATTTCTTCTTGTAGCAATAGAATAATTAGACTTTAAAGCTTCAAGTTTTCTCCTGAGATAAGATATATAAGTCCATACGGTGCTGATATCTGAATCAGATTCACTGCCCCAGATTTTCTCCATAAAATGTTCTGCCGAAATAACCTGGGTTTTATTATTCATGAACATCAGCATCATCTGATATTCCTTATTAGTAAGAAGAAATGAACCTGAAGGAGAAGATAATTCACATGTAGTTGTGTTCAGCGAAATATTTCCAAGTGTAATAACATTATCCTGTTGTTTTTCAGAGCGTGTAAGTACACGGATTCTTGCAAGCAGTTCTCTTGTGTCAAATGGTTTTGTAAGATAATCGTTAGCACCATTATCAAGCCCTTCTACTTTATCATCAATCTCGGTCTTGGCTGTGAGCATAAGAACAGGAATGTTGCTGCCACGTTTTCTTAGATTCTTTAAAGCTGTAATTCCATCCATTACCGGCATCATGATATCCATTATTACCATGTCATATATATCCTGTTCAAGATAGTCAAGTGCAAGCTGACCATTTTCAACGCAGTCAACAGAATAATTATTCTTCTGTAATATAGTTGATACAGCCCTTGATAATGAGCGGTCATCTTCAACTAGTAATATTCTCATATATAATCCTCCAGTCGAATAATATTAATCCCAGTAGCCAAGTTCTATACCCTTTAAGTATATAGCTTTGGCTTTGGAATAATATCCATAAGAGTTAAAATGTGTGAAATCAGCACGAATCTGTTCAGGAAGATTGCCTGTCTGTATATCAATTATATCATTCTCGGTTGGTGTAAGTCCACAGTCAGATAGTGCATTTTCCATAAGATAAAGTCTTGTGTTAAGGAAATGTTCTCCAAATGCATCATACAGAGCCTGTTCCCATAATGTTGCATGAAGTCCTGCATAATTACCATTATTATCGTATACATCCTGATATATGTCAGCTGATTCTCCCGGATTATCAGTATCACCAACAATTATATAATCAGCATAATAACTGTTATCAATTATATTTTGATATTGTTTTATAAGTTCATCATAATCATTCTCCCAGCCACCATTACTTCCCATCTCAAGAATAAGAATATCATTGCGATGGTCATAAGCTGCTTTAGGAATAACCCTTGTCCATGCGTTAATATACATTTCAGTTACAGAATCACAGTCTGCATCAGAACATATAGAAATATATAAGCCTTCATCAGTTCTTTCGACATAACATAAAACATCATTAATATATACTGTGTCTGGATATGTGTTATCTTCATATCCATATCCACTGTAGTCATCCATATCGATTGTTTCTTCATTTTTATCAACAAATTTTACATAAGCTAATGAGTGGTCGGTTATATAGATATCACGGTCAGTGTATATTGGAATTCCGCCCGCACGTAAAGAAATCTGATATGAACTCTCACCACCTACACCAAAGTTGTAGGTATTGATTGATGTAAAATATTGCAGAGCAGATGGAGTTGTAAAGTAAGATATGTCTTCAATACCATTATCAGAGTATATATATGCTTCGTTACATCCAGCTCCCTGCATCATACTATCACCCCAGCATGTTATGCTGCGTTCAGGGATTTCATCATCTAATACTGATTCATTAGTGTAAGACTCAAGAACAATATTATCATTATCAGATAAAATGCATTCGGGCTGAGAGCTGTTTAATGTTATCTTAGATTCTTTTCCAGAACATCCTGTTAAGAACAGGCTTAATAATATAGTACATATATTTAATAAAGCAAAAAGGTTTTTTTTCATATGAATTTCTCCAATCTGATATCTTTTATCTTTGTTCTGACATTAATATAAAATATCAACCTAAAATTAATTTAAAAAATATTCACTAATCATCAATAAGATGGTAAAATATTAAAATATGTTTAGATAATGGAGGCAAATTATTATGGATTCAACATTAAGAAGAACATGGGCTGAAATAGATATGGATGCACTTGCACATAATTATGAAACATTACGGAAAAGAATTGGAGAAAATGTTAAGTTTTTAGGCGTTGTAAAAGCGGATGCTTACGGACATGGTTCTGTACAGGTAAGCAGACTTTTACAGGAGTCCGGAGCAGATTATCTTGCAGTAAGCAGTATAGATGAAGCTGTAGAATTAAGACACAATGGTATTACAATGCCGGTTCTTATACTTGGACATACACCTAAAGAAGAAGTTTCTGAACTTATTAAGAATAATATAACACAGGCTGTAACATGCAGGGCTAAAGCACTTGAATACAGTGAAGAGGCTGTTAAATGTGGTGGTATATTAAAGATTCATATTAAAGTTGATACAGGAATGTCAAGACTTGGATATCTGTGTGACGGAGATTATTTTGAAAGTGGTGTTGAAGGAATATGTGAAGGCTGTACTCTTCCGGGTCTTGATGCTGAGGGAATATTCACACATTTTGCAGTATCCGATGAATTTGGAGAAGAATATGAAAGCTATACTAAGCATCAGTTTGAATTGTTTACAAGCGTAATTGATGCAGTAGAAAAAAAACTAGGGAAAAAATTTAAAATAAGACATTGTGCCAATACTGGTGCTGTTGCCAGATATCCAGAGACCTGGCTTGATATGGTAAGACCAGGACTTCTGCTTTATGGTTATGGCGATTTTGCACAGGAACTTGGACTTAAGCCAGTTATGTCTCTTAAGACAACAGTAAGTACTATTAAGACTTACCCTGCTGGAACAGCTATAAGCTATGGTGGAATATATAAGACTGACAGGAAAACAAGAATGGGAGTCGTTCCTTATGGATATGCAGATGGATATTTCAGATGCCTTTCTAACAGATATGAGCTTATGACTGAGGAAGGTCCTGTTCCACAGAGAGGCAAGATATGTATGGATATGTGCATGATTGATCTTACTGATAAGATGAACGTCGATGTTGGAAGCGAAGTTGAAATATTTGGTAAGGCTAATCCTATTGAGCATATGGCACAGCTGGCAGGAACTATTCCGTATGAACTTACTTGTGCAGTAAGTAAGCGAGTTCCAAGATTGTACATAAAGAATGGTAAGGTTTACGAGAAAGAATTATTATTACGAGGATAAATACAAATATTAAAACGAGGACGAATGAATGAAGAAAATATTATGTGTATTAATGTCATGTATGCTGCTTGTGATTACAGGCTGCAGCGGGCATAGCAAGAACCTGAAATTTGGTGCAGCAGATATTGGTGGTATGTATTATTCATTTGCAAGCACATTTACACAGCTTGCTGATAAAGAAATAGATGGATATGCATTTGAAACAAGGACTACTGCTGGTTCGGTTGCTAATTTAAGACTTATATCTGATGGGTATATCGACCTTGCTATTGTTCAGGCAGATTTGTTAAGTGATGCTTATAATGCAACAGGAGCCTTCACTGATAAGAAGTATCAGAAAGGTTATAAGGCAGTTGCGTCTCTTTATACAGAAGCCTGTCAGATTGTTGTAAGAAATGATTCAGGAATCACAAGTGTTGATGATCTGATTAACAAGACTGTAAGTGTTGGTGCTTCTGAGTCAGGAACCGAAAAGAATGCAGAGCAGATATTAAAGATGAGCGGTATTGCAGATGAACTTATTAATAAGGTTAATATGGATTATACTGAAGCCGCTGCAAAGCTTAAAAATGGCGACATTGATGCATTTTTCTGTACTGCAGGAACAAGAACCGGAGTTATAGAGCAGTTGTCAAAGGAATGTGATATCAGTCTTATAAGTCTTGATGACAAATGTATTGATAAGATGTTATCAGCATATTCCCTCTGCGAAAAGTACACTATTCCGGCGGGAACTTATCAGGGCCAGGATGCAGCTGTTACTACTATTGGTATTAAGGCAGTTCTGATTGCAAGACAGTCGCTGTCAGATGATGTTATTAAGAATGTGACTAAGACTTTATATGAGCATGCAGATGACTTCAAGTATGCTACTTCTCTTGACATTACATTCAACGTTAAAGAAGCTGCTAACGGAGTGGATATTCCATTCCATTCAGGTGCGGCAGATTATTATACAGAGAAAGGCATCAAAGTTTTGACAGAATAATTAAATCTGTATATCAGGTTAATGTAATAAAGAATGGAGAAATTTAATGAAAGTTCAGTTAGATATGTATCAGACGCTTGCTATTGCGGTACTTGTACTGCTTCTGGGAAGTTTTTTACGAAAGAAAATAAGATTTCTTGAAAGATTCTGTATACCGGCTCCAGTTGTTGGAGGTCTGTTATTTGCTATATTTACATGTGTGTGTTATGTAACACATATATTAGAGTTCTCATTTGATGATACACTTAAAGAAGTATGCATGGTATTTTTCTTTACATCTGTTGGATTTCAGGCAAATCTTAAGGTACTTAAGAAGGGTGGAAAATCAATGGTCATATTTTTAGGATTAGTCATTGTTCTTATATTCATACAGAACTGTGTTGCAGTTGGTTTATCAAAGCTGCTTGGACTTGATTCACTTATTGGCATGTGTACAGGTTCTATTCCTATGGTTGGTGGACATGGTACAGCAGGTGCATTTGGACCGGTCCTTGAAGATTTCAATGTTCAGGGTGCAACAACAATATGTACTGCTGCTGCTACATTTGGACTTATATTCGGAAGTCTGGTCGGTGGTCCGTTAGGCAAGAGACTGATTGAGAAGAAAGATCTCTTATCTACAGCTATTCCTGAGGATGACAGCCTTCTTGTTGAAGATGAGAAGAAGCATGAGAGACATTCAAGAATGTATGCCTCAGCGGTATTCCAGCTTATTCTTGCTATTGGTTTAGGAACAATCTTTTCATGGGCACTTACCAAGACGGGTCTTACTTTCCCTATATATATAGGTGCTATGATTGCAGCTGCTCTTATGCGTAATATTGCAGAATATGCAGGACATGGGAAGCTTATTATTCATATGGGTGAAATCAATGACCTTGGTGGTATCTGCTTATCGTTGTTCCTGGGTATGGCGATGATTACACTTAAGTTGTGGCAGCTTGCTTCACTTGCTCTTCCACTTGTTATTCTTCTTGGAGCACAGGTCATTGTTATTGTTTTATTTACTTATTTTGTTGTATTCAATGTTATGGGAAGAGATTATGATTCAGCAGTACTTGTTGCAGGAACATGTGGATTCGGTATGGGAGCTACTCCTAACGCTATGGCTAACATGCAGGCTGTATGTGACAAATACGTTCCATCGGTTAAGGCTTATCTTCTTATACCACTTATAGGAAGCCTTTTTGCTGATTTTCTTAACAGTCTTGTTATTACATTCTTTATTAATATATTATAAATATCGGGGGAGGAAAAGTTATGTTTAATATATTTAAAAAAGTTAAGAATGAAGGTAACATTCCGAAGCAAGATTATAATCTGTCATATGATAATCTTGCTATTCCAGAGATACATAAGGGAGATTCCGATGATGAAGATGCTGATATATCTTCTGATATGATTACAGATGATAACAGTAATAAGACACATGTGACATATGATAGTGTTGCTATTCCAGAAGTACATTTTAAGAAAAAGAAATAACTCAACTAATTGAAAATCTGATTAATATAATTCAAAAGGGGACTGATGATTGATATCAGCCCCCTTTTGTGATGTAAATATATTATACTGGAAAGGATATATATGGCAAATTACTGTAAAGTCTTAAATGCTTCATCAAGATCTTCAATGATATCATCAATATTCTCTGTACCAATTGAAAGTCTGATTGTGTTAGGCTTGATTCCCTGATCAAGAAGCTCAGCCTCGTTGCACTCTGAATGAGTTGTGCTTGCAGGGTGTATTGCTAATGATTTAACATCGGCAACATTAGCAAGAAGTGAGAATAACTCAAGGTTATCAATGAACTTCTGTGCTTGGGCAGCACCGCCCTTGATTTCAAATGTAAAGATTGAACCACCGCCGTTAGGGAAGTACTTCTTATAAAGAGCCTGCTGTTCTTCATTAGTAGAGATTGAAGGATGATTTACCTTCTCAACTAATGGCTGATCCTTTAAGTACTGAACAACCTTTAATGCGTTCTCTACATGTCTCTCAACTCTGAGTGATAATGTTTCAAGTCCCTGAAGGAAGATGAATGAATGAACTGGAGAAATTGTAGCTCCTGTATCACGAAGAAGAATAGCTCTGATATATGTAACGAATGCAGCAGGTGCTGTATCCTTTGCAAAGCTTACACCATGATATGATACATTTGGCTCAACAAGCCATGGAAACTTATCAGCAGCTCCAACCCAGTCGAACTTACCACTATCAACGATTACACCACCAAGTGTTGTACCATGTCCACCGATAAACTTAGTTGCTGAATGAACAACGATATCAGCACCATATTCGATAGGTCTTACAAGGTAAGGTGTTGCAAATGTGTTATCAACAACAAGTGGAATGTTATGTGCATGTGCAATCTTAGCAATTCTTTCAATATCAACAACTTCTGAATTAGGATTTCCGAGTGTTTCAATCTGAACAGCCTTAGTATTAGGCTTGATTGCTGCTTCAATAGCATCATAATCAAAAGGATCTACGAATGTAGCTTCAATTCCGTAATCTGGAAGTGTATGTGCAAGAAGATTATATGTTCCACCGTAGATATTCTTAGCTGCTACGATGTGGTCTCCTGCATGAGCAAGTGCCTGAAAAGCATAAGCTAAAGCTGCTGCACCAGAACCAACAGCAAGTGCTGCTACACCACCTTCAAGTGCTGCGATTCTTTTTTCAAATACATCCTCTGTTGGATTAGTAAGACGTCCGTAGATGTTACCTGCATCCTTAAGACCAAATCTGTCAGCAGCATGCTGGCTGTTATGGAATACATATGATGAAGTAAGGTAAATAGGTACTGCTCTAGCATCTGTTACCGGATCAGGCTGTTCCTGTCCTACATGAAGCTGTAATGTTTCAAACTTTAAATTTCTTTCTGAGTAAGATTTCTTTGCCATAATTAATTACCATCCTTTTTAATTTATTTCAAAAATGTATTGCTTTCTTGATGTTGATGATAATATAAACCCTTATCCCTACTATGTCAATAGGTATATATGATTTTTTTGAAATTATTTTTTAATGCGTGTCGGTTGTGCTTTGGGATGTGTATTGGAATTGATTGTTAATACTTATTGGGGAGGTGTATTGTATGAATCTTGCCAGAAACCTACTAAAGTCTGATTAGACAATAAAATAGTGGGTTTTTATTGCATGAATTAATCTTTGATTATTGGCAGAAACCTACTAGAATGGATGTTAATACATATTTCGTAGGTTATTTTGATGAAAAAGTGTTGCAAATGTGTTGATAAAACAGCTTGGATAGCGAAAAAGGCCCACTAAGATATATAAATAAATTGTATGAGTAGGTCTTTATGCTACCCGACAGGAACAACAGCTGTAATAAAGACCTACCAAATTAAGAATTTATAGTTGGTTAGTAGGTATTCCAAATTATTAATGCTAACTAAGTTGTTATCCATTATCTTTGAAGTTTACCTAGGCAGTTTATCTGCGTAGTTTATCCACGCAGCCTCGCAACAGCAGCTTTCAATGCATCTATTGCATAGTCAGCATCTTCCCTGGTTAAATCCTTATCTATGCTTAATCTTAAAGCTCCTTTAGCTTCATCGCTGTTTCGTCCGATAGCAAGAAGTACATGTGAAGGGTCTATTGAGCCTGCAGCACATGCTGAACCGCTGGATGCACATATGCCGTTCATGTCAAGCATAATAAGTAAAGAATCACCCGAAACATCTTTAAAGCAGAAATGCATATTAGACGGAAGACGCTTCAGGCTGCACATGGACAAACCTACCGAAACAGCATTGACATCGGCATTAGCATCAATACAAGGTCCATCAAAAGTAACGTCAGGAATCTCACCAAGAATCCTGTCAACAATATAATTACGCATATTAATAATTGTATGTGTATCTTTATCAAGTGTACCTAAGGCAAGCTTTACAGCCTGACCCATGCCGACAATGCCTGGAACATTGCTTGTTCCAGCGCGTCTTGCACGCTCTTGTGCCCCGCCATGGATGAAAGGCTCTAACTTAGCGGTATTCTTCATGTACATGAAACCGACGCCTTTAGGACCGTGGAACTTGTGTCCGCTTGCACTTAACAGGTCAATATTCATCTCTGTGACATTAATTGGGACATGACACATAGCCTGAACTGCATCAGTGTGAAAAAGAATGCCATGCTTATGTGCAATCTCACCTATTTCACAGACAGGTTCAATTGTTCCGATTTCATTGTTGGCAAACATAACACTTATAAGAATTGTTTTGTCAGTGATTGCATTCTCGACATCTTCTAATGAAACAAATCCTTCACTGTCAACATCAAGGTAAGTTACCTCGAATCCATTCTTTTCAAGATATGCACATGTATTAAGAATTGCATGATGCTCTATCTTAGTTGTTATTATGTGGTTTCCTTTATCTCTAAGGCCGAATGCAGCAGACTTTAAAGCCCAGTTATCAGACTCGCTTCCACCGCCTGTAAAATATATTTCATTGCTTTTTGCAGCTCCAATACTGTCAGCTATAATTTCCCTTGCATCTTCAATAGCCATCTTGCTTTTCTGGGCAAAATTATATACAGAAGAAGGATTGCCGTAATATTCAGTAAAGAATGGAAGCATTGCAGATACAACCTCTGGTGCGGTTGATGTAGTTGCTGCGTTATCCATATATATAAGTTTTTCCATAATATTGTCCTTATTAATTAAATAATAGTTCCACCGCCAAGTACATTGTCCCCGTCATATAATACAAGCGCCTGACCTGGTGTTACGGCACGAACAGGCTCGTCAAATGTACACTCAAGAGTATTTTCATCAAACATTCTTATAGTACACATAGCACCCTCATGGCTGTAACGGATTTTACCTTTGGCACGCATTTCACCTTCAAGTGAAGGTATCGACATGAAATTAAGGTTGTTGGCGTAAAGCTTAGGTGAGAACACATCTGAATTATCACCGATTACAACCTCGTTGGTTTCAGGGCGTATAGCAACAACAAATGCCGGCTTTCCAAGAGCAAGTCCAAGACCTTTTCTCTGACCAACTGTGTAGTGTATGATACCTTGATGTCTTCCAATTACATTGCCATTGATGTCAATGAAATTACCGGGAACAGAAGTATAGTCTGTTTCACGTGTTATAAAGCCTGCATAGTCATTATCAGGAATAAAGCATATTTCCATACTGTCAGGCTTCTTGGCAACAGTAATACCAATCTTAGATGCAATTTCACGGACCTGATCCTTAGTATAATCACCAATAGGAAGAAGTGTGTGTGATAACTGTTCCTGTGTAAGATTATAAAGTGCGTAAGTCTGGTCTTTCCTGGCAGTTACTGAATTGCATATAGTGTATCTGCCATTAGGAAGCTGGTGGATTCTTGCATAGTGTCCTGTTGCAATGTAATCTGCTCCTATTTCAAGACTTCTCTTAAGAAGAGATTCCCACTTTACATAACGGTTGCAGGCGATACATGGATTAGGTGTACGGCCTTTTTTATATTCGTCAACAAAATAGTCGATTACATTACATTTGAACTCATTCTTAAAATTCATTACATAATATGGGATGTCAAGCTGACCTGCAACACGCCTTGCATCATCAACAGCACTGATACCGCAACAGCCGTTCTCAGCGGCTTCTATTGCATCGTCCTGCCATATCTGCATAGTCACACCTATTACATCATAGCCCTGTTCCTTTAATAGATAAGCGGCAACAGAGGAATCAACGCCCCCTGACATGCCGACAACAACTTTTTTCTTCATTACAAATCCTCAATCATTTCTTATATCTCTTATTTCGTCTGCAAGTGCGCAGATTTCGTTCCAATGCTTCTTAGAATCCTCATCATATACAGCACATATCTTAAATCCACCCTGTCTTGCAGATTCAATGCCGTGAAGAACATCTTCATATACCCATGTATCTTCCGGTTTAAAATGCATTTTTTCAGCGATAAGCTTATAGCTTTCCGGATTCTTCTTGTTATATGGAATGTCATATACTGTAAAAATGTTGTTAAAACAGTCAGCTATTCCAAGACGGTTAAGTGCAGCGTCAACGCAGCCTCTGTCAGAGCTTGTAAATATGCACATGCAAGAACCGGCTTCATGCTCACGTCTGATTAATTCAAGCATTCCGTCTTTAGCCGGAATATCTGTGCTGTAGTGTCTTGTCATAATATCCACGGCGGTCTGTCGCATAGTTGCTGCATCAGTGTTTATACCTAATTCATCACGGAAATAAGCAGAACATTCATCAAGGTCCATTACATAAGTACGCTCATCAAAGTCGTCAGGTAACTTATCAATATACTGCATGGCATATTCCTTGGAAACATTTCTCCAGTAAGGCATAGAATCAAGAATAGTTCCATCCATGTCAAATATGAAATCCCTGTGATAATTAAATACACGGCCTGTCTTTAAGTAAAGCTCTTTCGTAGCAAGTCCAGGATCATCAGCGGCAAATATAGCTGAAACAACAGCAATCCCGTCAACACCAGTGCCTGCAAGCTCACCGCAGTTGTCGTAATCAATACCGCCGATTGCAACGACAGGGATATTAACTGAACCTGCAACCTCAATCAGTCGCTCACGAGGCATGTATACAGCATCCTTTTTGGTACTTGAGCCAAATACAGCACCGGTTCCGATATAATCTGCACCAAGACTTTCAGCTTCTTTCGCTTGTTCTACTGTCTTGGCGGTCATGCCGATAATCTTATTATCTCCAAGAATACTTCTTGCAGTCATATAGTCAGTGTCACTCTGTCCGATATGTACTCCGTCAGCGTCAGCTTCAAGTGCCGCCTGCACATCATCATCAATAACAAATGGTACTCCATATTTTCGTGCAATTGGCTTAATTGCTTTTGCTTTTGCAACAATTTCATCATGCGATGCATTTTTTTCTCTTAATTGTAAAAATGTTGCTCCATTTTTTAATACATTTTCAACAACATCAATGAGACTGGCTCCGTTAAGCCAGCTTGTATCTGTGATTGCGTATAGACGCAGCTGTTCTTTTCTAATCATAACTAATTCTCCTGAATCAAATTCAATATGTATAATAACACATCTGCCTGTACCTTTGGCATACATTTTTTGACACATTTTAAAAAATTCTATAAAATATTTTGAAAAATGTTGTAACGAAAATCCATTTCGTGCGTCTAACCTATGTAAGACGGAAGGAGGTGACCAGTTCTGAATTATGAGAAATTGTACAATTCCTATTATATGCAGGTGTATTCTTATGTGTTTACGATAGTAAAGAATCAGTCTCTTGCTGAAGAAATAACACAGAATACTTTCTACAAAGCCATGACCGCCAGGAGACAATATGAAGGCAAGGCGGGTGAGCTCACATGGTTGTGCAGTATAGCAAAGAATCTGGCAATTGATGAGTGTCGGAAGAATAAGAAATTTTCTGAACTTGACGAAAATTTACCTCAGCAGACACCAGATTTATCGGATAAAGCTGCAGATACAGATTCTGCTTTGCGGATTCATATGGTTCTTCATGAACTGCCGGAGCCGTATAAGGAGGTATTTCAGTTGAGAGTTTTCGGAGAACTCACATTTGCACAGATTGGAATGGTATTTGGAAAAACTGAGAACTGGGCCAGAGTAACTTATCATAGGGCCAGATTGAAAATAAAAGAAAGGGTTGATTAGATATGAGTAATAAAGAATGTGATATCGTGCAGGATTTACTGCCACTTTATTATGACAATGCATGCAGCGAAGAGAGCCGCAGATTTGTTGAAAAGCATCTGCCAGGCTGTAATGACTGCCAGAAAATGTATAATGAATTAAAAGAAAATAACGTTGATGAAGTACTTGCAAAGGAATCGAAGGGAATACTCGAAAGACATGCAAAAATAGAGCGTAATGCAGCATACAAGGCAGGAGTTGTGATTGCCGCAATACTTCTACTGCCAATTGTCATTACATTTATAGTGCAGCTTGCTACCGGCATGGGATTAGGCGTATTCTCGGTTGTTACTGCTTCTATGCTGCTTGTCGCAGCACTTACGGTAGTTCCGCTTATGTCCACTAATAATCGTTTGTTAAAATGTATTCTTGCAGGAGTTACTTCGCTGATGCTTATACTGTTCTTCGTTGACCGGATGAATGGTGGAGGAAACTTCCTGTTATGGGCTATACCTACAGTATTTGGTATATCAATAGTATTGTTCCCGATAGTGATATGTCTGGTTAAACTTCCGCCGGTACTTAGTGATAAGAAGGCACTTATAACAATGACATGGGATACTTTGTGGCTGTTTCTTACAATGTTTATAGTGTATTATCATTCCGGATTTACAGGCATGAAGGACGGATATACCGTAGCTGTTGTACTTATGCTTGGCGTCTGGCTTGTATTTCTTGTAATCAGATATCTTCCTGTTCATGGACTTATAAGAGCTGGAATTAGTACAATAATATCTGTAATATGGTTTGTTTTTGCTAATGATTTTCTTGAATATATTCTTAATAAAGATAAGGCAATTGCTATAAGTAATATGAACCTGTCTGACTGGAGCACAGATATTAGTATTAATGGAAACGTATTATTCATTACTTTATTATCTAGCTGTATAATCGGTGTCGTGCTTATAGGTATTGGTGTGTTGCTTATGAGAAAGAAAAATGTTTAGAATATGAGAAAAGAAAAATCCATGCACAAAGTTATAATCTCTTTGTGCATGGATTTTAATTTATACTTTTGATATATGCTCTGTAATTCTTAACAAGCAGAGGTATTTCTGCAATAAGCATGCCAATCCAGCCAGCAAGATAAGAGAAAGGAAGTGCTTCTATTCCCATGCCTAATGCAAATACAAGTGGTATGGCGGCAAGTACACGGACACCCATATTGATAAAGCTTGAAAGCAGGGTAATCTTTAAGTCGCCGATTCCTCTGAAATATCCCTGAATACCATTAGTGATAGCAGGTAGTATGTACATTACAGAAATGAGCTTAAGGTAGATTACACCGTGTCTTATAACCTCCGTGTCCGAAGTGAACAGTTTCATAAGTGGTCCTGCAAATACAAAACATACAAAGAATATGAAGATTCCATATATTATCTCAAGAATAATACCGGCTTTAAAGCCTTTGATTACTCTGTCGTCTCTTCCGGCGCCTTTGTTCTGTGCCATCATTGCTGTCATTCCGTGTGCAATATTCTGCTCGGGTGTATATGCATAGTCATCAATTCTGTTTACTACTGCAAATGCGGCTGAAACCGAAACGCCCATAGTGTTAATAATAGCCTGTATTCCTATTTTACCAAGCTGTACAGTAGCCTGCTGCATAGCAGATGCCCAGCCGTAGCTTATAGTTTTCTTAAGCAGTGAGCGGTCAAATACAAGCCACTTCTTGCCAAGACACAGAATCGGTACTTTGAATTTAATATATATCATACAGAATACACAGCAGAGAGCCTCGCTCACTACAGTTGCAACTGCACATCCATTGCTGCCAGCTTTCAGGACAACAACAAAGAAAAGGTCACCAAATACATTTAAAACTGCACTTATGATAAGGAAATACAGTGGTGTTGCACTATCTCCCAATGCCCTTAAAGTGCTTGAGAAAAAGTTATAAAGGAATGTGAAGATGAGTCCTAACATGATTATTCTTAAATACTGTGTTGTAAGTGTCATAATTGACCTGTCAACCTGAACAAGCATAAGAATTGGTCTTGTAAATACTATTGCAATCAGTGTAAGTGCAAGTGAGAATATCATACCTGATATCATAGTTGTACTTATCTGGCGGGAAAGTGTGTCCATTTTCTTACCGCCGAAATAATTACCCATAAGAATACTTGCACCCATACATAATCCGTTAAGGAAAAGAATAATGAGTGTAGTTATTGGATTGCATATTCCAACAGCAGCCAGTGCTTCTTTTCCAACAAATCTTCCGACAATAATAGAGTCAACCGCATTATAAGTAAGCTGAAATATATTTCCTAGTATAAGTGGAATTGTGAATTTAATTAACATAGGCATAATTCTGCCCTGAGTTAAATCTTTTGCCATAATTGATGAAACCTCTTATGTGAATTTCGTAAATGATACTGTCCTAAGTGCATGATTTTAATGCTTATTTTTAAATATGTCAAGAAATATGTTATTTACAATTACAAGCTGCAAATTAAGATAAAAAATTAATAACCTGTAATAACAGTACTTAGTCTGCACTTACGTTCATAATCAAGAGATGTCTCTTGTCTATGACCAGGGTATATTTTATAATCGCCAATTAAAGTGTTCATCATTTTTTCTATTGATGAAATAAGTAATTTCTCATTTCCGCCAGGTAAAGAAGTTTTACCATGTTTTTCAAACATAATGGTGTCACCAGAGAAGATATTATCATTAACAATGATTGCCATTGAACCGTCTGTATGTCCTGGCATACCTAAGAAAGAAAATGACAACTCATCAAGATTAATTATATCGTCTTCACAAATTAATATATCGGCTTTTACAGCTTTATATGGTATTTTAACATAAGGTCTTTCATTAATGAGTTCTTCGTCTTCAAGTCGTCCGGCATCAATTTTAGATATAATAACAGGTACATTAAAATATTCTTTCACTTCTTTTAATGCTAAAATATGATCTGTATGACCATGTGTTATAAAAATGTATTTAAGACACAATCCATTTTCTTCAATTGTTTTAATAATTTCAGCAGCATTATCTGCTGGGTCAATCAGAATTGCATTTTTCTTATTCGAAGAAACAATATATACATTTGTGCTGCATGCACCCAATACTAGTTTTGTAATATTCATAATTCTTTACACCCCCATTTTTATGAGAACATATTTATATTGATTATATCAATTCTGTGTATATATAAATACTAAAAAAATACATGATGATATTTAAATCACATATTTTTATTTAAGAATTTCCTGCTAAAACTTTGAATATCAAAATACCCTTGACAATTATTTAATTAAATGATAACATTCAACAAGAAACTTTGAATATCAAAATATATCAAAATCTTTAAAGGAGAATGATTATGTTAAGAATTATTGCTGACAGCACATGTGATATATCTAAAGAAGATGCAAGAAAAATGGGGATTCAGATTGTTCCTATATCTGTAAGGTTTGGGAATGAAGAATTCTTAGATGGAGTTGAGATAACACACGAGGAATTTTATACAAGACTTGCTGAATGTGATGAATTACCTAAGACTTCACAGCCAAGCCCTGATACATTCATGAAAGTATTTAATGAAGCTGTTGCTGCCGGGGATGATGTACTTGGAATATTCATATCTTCTGATTTATCAGGAACATATCAGAGTGCCTGCCTTGCTGCTTTAGATGTTGAAGAAGAAACAGGAAAGAAACTATACATGGTAGATTCAAGAAGTGCTTCGATTGGAACAGCCCTCCTAATCAGAGAGGCAGTAAAGTTAAGAGATGCTGGTGTAAATGCGGCTGATATCGCTGCTGCATGTACAGAGATGTCAAAATACATCAAGCTTACGGCAGTTGTTGGTTCACTTAAATATCTTAAAATGGGTGGCAGACTTTCAGGAGCTGCTGCATTTGCAGGAACAATGCTTCATATAACACCGGTTGTAAGTATTGAAGATGGAAAAGTTGTTGTGATTGGAAAAACAAGAGGAAAAAAAGCAGCTGAAAAACTTATGCATGATAAGCTCATCAAAGACGGATTAAGTCTTACAAGAGATTTCATGTTTGGTCATATCAACTGCTCTGAATCCTTAGAAACATTTATTAATAAGAGCCTTACTTATATCTCTGATGTTAATGGAAATGTTGGTGTAAGCTCTATTGGTTGTTCTGTTGGAACTCATGTAGGTCCGGGAACATACGGAATTGCTTATGTAGAAGCTGCTGAATCAGGAATGAATCGTGAAAGCATCGTAAAGACTGCCTGATTCCTGTAGCGGGTATTAATTATATTTATCATTATAATCTGATAAAAATATACAACCGGTTGATTTATCAATATATGTGTATTCTACCCGCACAGGAGTACATTCATTATATATATGATAATCTGTTATATATTTTGAATTAATAAAAGAATCAAGTATAGTTTCAATATATTTGATTCTTTTATTAATATCTGCATTTCTATATTTATAAGATTTTATGAAACTGGTTATTGTATTGTCCACATATTCATTGGTATCTTCGGTCAATGACTTTTGGGGAATATCTATTTTTTGATTAGATATGTTAATAAAGGAAATACAAATAATTATTATAATTAATATTGATATAATGATTATAGGCATTAATATTTTCTTATTCATAAAAACTCCTGAAATTAATTGTTTTAATAAATTTTTATATTATCTATAACAACAGCAGAATCATAATTTGAATCTCCTACATCAAAATTAATATCAGTAATTTTGAACCAATCAGATTTATTAACTGATTCAAGAATATTATTATATAAAATTTGATTATTTTCATCTAAAATTTGTATTTCAAACTTATCATCATATTTACTACCTAAATATTCCATTGGTTCTTCAGATATAAAATTATAGGTGAATTCAAGAGTTTTATTATTTTTATTGTAAATTTTTTATGAAAGAGTACTACCTTGTGTTTCAGAGAATCCTATATCTGGTTGCGAACCAATTCCGGTTGATAGAAATACCATATTATTATCATATGCATGGAAAGCAGCTGAAAAACTTATGCATGATAAGCTCATCAAAGACGGATTAAGTCTTACAAGAGATTTCATGTTTGGTCATATCAACTGCTCTGAATCCTTAGAAACATTTATTAATAAGAGCCTTACTTATATCTCTGATGTTAATGGAAATGTTGGTGTAAGCTCTATTGGTTGTTCTGTTGGAACTCATGTAGGTCCGGGAACATACGGAATTGCTTATGTAGAAGCTGCTGAATCAGGAATGAATCGTGAAAGCATCGTAAAGACGGCCTGATTCTTATAGCGTCGCTGTTCTGATGGAACGAATCTGTCAGAATTAACAAGTTCATCAAATTCCTTATACGGAACATACATGTAGTCCATGGTTTCTCCTTCCTGAAGGGTAACATGGACTTCTTTTTCTATTAAATTAAGGTAACTGTGATATATGGCATGCTTAGGTTTATCCACATAGCTGTAGAGCACAATGAGGTCATCAGTAGAAACCTTAATACCAGTCTCTTCAAATAACTCACGAACTGCACCTTCAGCCGCTGTTTCACCTTTAAGTATAGAACCACCTGTAACTTCCCACTTAAGAGGGTATGTTTTATTTCTTGAACGTTCTGTCGTAAGAAGCTTACCATCTTTAGTCATAGTATATACATTGACAATGACATGATATACCCCATCAGGTAAAGACTTTGCCTGGCTTCTTTTTAAATCGAAGCCTAACAGTTTTTCATTCTCATCATAGGCATCCCATAATTCCTCGTCAACTATTTCAACAAAACTATCGTAATACTGCTCTTCGAAATATATCATTTCTTCAATCTGCTGGATTGTGTAAGATATATTTTCAGGTGCAATTATCCAGACAGTTTCAGGATCATCACGGCGTCTTGCAATAGCAATAAGCTCTCCAATATATTCATCAACGGCAACATCTACACCTAACAGATAAACTCTCTGTTTATCAAGCTCAGAAAATCCGGCAGTTCTTTCGACATCTACATAGCCGCAATTAATAGGATAGACCACCGAGGGGTTATCTTCATCAGTGCTTCCTAAAGGGTGATCGATTTTCACGGTTACAGTTTCTTCTCTCATTATATCTCCTTGTTAAATGTTTATTAACTTGATATTTGTTATTGCGTGTGTGAGTCATTATTGTAGTCATTTTGTCTGTGTCTGGCATATGTGTTTGAACGATTCGTTAGAATTGCGTTAATTTATCAGGTGTTATTTTCGGCTCATACGTTTGTGTACATTCGCCAGATGAACACTTTCACCTAGATGTACGTCTGAGGCACACTCTCTCATGAGTGTTTCGCTTAGTGGGAGTAAATGCCGCTATCTACAAAGTTTATTACGGTGCGGTAAATCAAACGCGCTTCGCTTGAACGTGCTTTCCCGCACCGCCCTTATGTATATAGCGGCATTAACTCCCACACAGCTCACAATAAATCGAGAGTGTGTCTCAGACGAACAACTACGGCGAAAGTGTACAGCTGTCGAATGAACATAAACAATCGAAAGAGCCGAAAATAATACCGATAAATTAGCAATTCTTAACGTGTTCAAACATATATGCCAGACACAGACAAAACAATTAAAAACTGAATCTCACACACGAAATAACAAATATGAATATACACCAATTAGAACAAAGGCGCAACCAGTCTTAATATACATTGTCCGATTCTCAAGATTCTCGGCTTATTGATGTACTTGTCGGTTACTTCCTCACTTCTTCTGAAAATGTTGTAGAAATCATTAAGTATGTCGGCAGCAGTTTCCCTGCCATATACATATGCAGCATTTTCAAAGTGAAGGTAAAGACTTCTGAAGTCCATGTTGATTGTGCCGACAACAGATACTTCTCCATCGCTTACCCACTGTTTTGCATGAATAAAGCCCGGTGTGTATTCGTATATTCTTACGCCGTATCTTACGAGATCTGCATAATATGATCTTGTGAGGCTGTAAGTAAGCTTCTTATCAGGAATACCAGGTGTTACAATTCTTACATCAACACCTCTCATTGCTGCCATTGCAAGCTCTCTGGACATTTCTTCTGTAATAAGCAGATATGGAGTTGTAATGTAAAGATAATGCTTGGCACCCTTAATAATATTAAGATAAACATTTTCAGCGACCCTGTTGTTATTAAGCGGACTGTCAGCGTAAGGAACAACATACTGATTATTATTAACAGCCTTATATCCGTAATCAGATGCCTTTATATATTTAATATAATCATCCTGTGGCTCGTCTGTTTTCTTAATAGAGTTCCACATAGAAAGAAACAGCATTGTAAGAGTCTTAACGGCATCGCCGGTCAGCTTAAGACCGGTATCTTTCCACTCACCATATGGATGTGTTATGTTAAAGTACTCGTCAGCAAGATTATAACCGCCTGTGAATCCGACCTTACCATCAATTACGGTAATTTTTCTGTGATCACGATTATTCATGAACATATTAAATGCAAGTTTAATAGGATTGAATACGCGGCAGTCAATACCATTGGCACGCATTTCTTTGATGAAATCCTTGTTAAGGAAGAAGATACTTCCTACATCATCATAGAATAATCTGACTTCAACGCCTGCGGCAGCTTTTCTTATAAGTACATCTTTAATTCTGTCAAAGCTTGAAGCTTCTTCAATAGCATGATATTCCATAAATATGAACTTTTCAGCTTTTTCAAGTTCTTTAAGCTGTGCTTCAAGACCTTCCTCACCTATGGAATAGAATTCAATATCCGTATTCTTATATACAGGATATCCTTCATGATTACTCAGATAATGGAACTGGTTATATATATAGATATCCTTATCTTTAACCTCATTAAGAATGTTTTCATCCTGAGAAAGAGATTTTTTATAGGATTCTTCTATTGAATTAAATCTTTTCTTTACATTTCTGGTAACAATGGAACGTCCAAAAAGCAGATAAATAAGTATACCAAGTATAGGAAATGCAAGAATCACAATTATCCATGGCATTTTCATGGCTGAATTAGTAGATGTTCCGTATATCTTAAGCACAAGAATAATTGCAATAAATGTACTTAATAATGAAATCCATGCATAGTCCCTGTAAAAATATAATAAAAGATAAGCCAGCCATGCAACCTGGATAAGTACAAATATACCTGTAGCCAGAAGCCGCCCAAAACTGTTTTTTACTGCTGTTTTCTTTTCGGTTCTCATATGCTTGCGATTACCCATAATTATCCTTATCTCCTTGTCTTAATAATCAGATTGTTTTTCCAGCAAACTGTGTCATATACAGCTCATAATATCTGTCTTTAGCAGCAAGAAGAGTCTCATGATTACCTGTCTCGACAACTCTTCCATTATCCATAACAACTATGACATCAGCGTCCTGAATAGTTGACAGCCGGTGTGCAATAATAAGACTTGTTCTGTTTTTCATAAGATTAGTCATTGCATCCTGAATCCTTTTTTCTGTTCGTGTATCAACACTTGAGGTTGCTTCATCAAGTATAAGTATCTTAGGACTGGCAACAAATGCTCTTGCAATTGATAGTAACTGGCGTTGTCCCTGTGATAGATTCTGTCCGTCTTTAGCAAGCACAGAATCATATCCGCCAGGAAGATGCATAATCATATTATGGCAGTTAGCCTTTTTCGCAGCAGTGATTATTTCAGTATCTGTTGCATCCTGTCTTGAATATAAAAGATTATTCTTTACAGTATCAGCAAAAAGAACAGTATCCTGTAATACAATGGCAGTATTCTTCCTGAGATTCTCACAGTCTATATCTTTAATATTAACACCGTCAATAGTTATACTGCCATTGTCAATATCGTAGAATCTCATAAGAAGATTGACAACGGTAGTCTTACCGCTTCCCGTGCTTCCTACAAGTGCAACCTTTTGTCCGGCTTTAACCTTAAGGTTGAAATCATATAATACCTGTTTCCCCGGTATATATGAGAAATCAACATGATTAAATTCAATGTTGCCGATAGAATTATCCATTGTAAATTCACCTGATTTGTCCTCGGAAGGTTCATCAAGAACAGCAAATACTCTTTCAGCTCCGGCTATGGCAGTCTGAATCTGCCCCCATATATTGGCAAGCTCGTCAATAGGTCTGCCAAACTGCTTGGCATATACGATAAATGCTGATATTACACCGATGGATACATATCCTTTAATAGCAAAATATCCTCCAGCCCCTGCAATAATGACGAAGCCGATATTGTTAATGACATTCATTACAGGTCCCATAGAACCTCCAAGAATCTCGGCTTTAATACCAACCTTGGTAAGTTCATCAGATGTATTATTAAAATCACTGCATACATTTTCCTGTCTGTCAAATGCTGTGACAGTCTTGATACCAGTGACCATCTCCTCAACAGTACCATTAAGCTGTCCCAAAAGAACCTGCCGTTTGGAATAGAATTTCCTCATGGCTTTAGATAAATTCTTAGTTGCAAATATAGTAAGAATCACTGTTGTGCAGGAACATAATGCAAGCTGCGGGGACAAAACCACCATCATAACGACAGTTCCAATAATAGTAAGAATGCCTGAGAATAACGAACTCATAGATTGAGATACAGTGTTAGAGATATTCTCTACATCATTAGTCATACGGCTCATAATGTCACCATGTGAATGCTGGTCAAGATACTTAACTGACATACTTACAATCTTATTAAAAAGATCCTGTCTCATGTGCTTAACAATTCTCTGACTTAATATGGCACTTAATCTTGTCTGTATAAATGTGCATATACTGTATATTATGTATACCACTAACATGAAGATAAGTATATGATTTAAATTATTAAATTTTCTTAAAGAAATATAATCAATTGCCTGACTCTGAAGCTTTGGAGCATAGACAGAGCATACAACCATTATAACTACGGCAATAAAAAGAGCAGTAATTACAGGTATTTCTTTAGCAAAATACTGCATAAGGCGCATAAATGTTTCTTTACTGTTGACAGGCTTTTCAACAACGGCACCTCTGTTTCTGGGTCCTCCCTTCATGCCGGGAATTCTCATATTAATCTGTGATGTATTCTTATCCTCAGCCATAATATCTCTGTCTCCTTGCTATTTCTTATTCAACTGCGAATTATATATATCCTGATATATAGCACTGTTTTTCAGCAGCTCCTCATGAGTACCGACAGCACTTATATGTCCGTCATCAAGAATTACAATTCTGTCAGCATCTTTAACAGAGGCAATTCGCTGTGCAATAATAATCTTAGTAGTGTCCGGATATGCATTTTTAAGCATTGAATACAGATTAGCTTCTGTCTTTAAGTCAAGTGCACTTGTTGCATCATCAAATATAATAATCTCTGCCTGTTTAAGAATTGTACGGCTTATGGCAACTCTCTGCTTCTGACCGCCGGAAAGACTCGTTCCCTGTTGTGTTACAAGAGTGTCAAATCCATCTGCTGAAGTGCTGATAAATTCAATAGCCTGTGCGATAGAAGCTGCATTTGCAATATCGGTATCAGTTGCATTTTCACGACCCCACCGGATGTTCTCTTTAATAGTGCTTTGGAATATTTCACTTTTCTGGAGTGCAACAGATATGCGCTCACGCAGATTCTTAAGGTTATATTCCCTGACATCAATATCATCAACAAGCACGCTTCCTTCGGTTACATCATAGAATCTTGGAATCAGGTTAATAAGGCTTGTTTTACCACAGCCGGTTTCACCGAGAATACCGATAGTTTCGCCGGGATTGATAATTAGATTAATATTATCAAGAATCTTCTTATCGCCAGTTAATGGATATGCAAATGTTACATTTTTAAATTCAATTTTACCTTTAATAGAAGTCGTGGCGTTAAATGAACCATCTTTGATAGAAGGCTCGCAGGCAAGCACTTCATTAATTCGTCTGCCTGAAGCAATACCTCTTGATGCGGTCTGGAACATATTAGTCATTCGCATAACCGCATTAAGTGACTGCGTGACATATGTAATTGCTGCCATGACATTACCTGGTGTAACAGAACCGCTGGAAACCTGAATACCACCAACCTTGATAACTGCAACTACAGACAGGTTGAGAATAATATTCATAATTGGCTGCATATATGAGAAAATCATCAGCACATTAAGTTGTGTATTTACAAGATCATCATTGGAGCTGCCAAAACGTTCTTTTTCGTAATCTTCTTTAACATAGGCCTTGACAACACGGAAACCTGATACATTTTCCTGCATTACATTATTAACATTATCAAGCTTTTGCTGCAGTTTTGAAAAAAGTGGATTAGCTTTAGAAAGAAAATATATAACACATATGGTTACAAGCGGCAGTGCACATGCGATAACTGCACCAAAGCTTAGATTAAGGGATAACATGCATATTATGCCGCCGGCAAAAAGCATAAATGTCCTTATAAAACCACGCATACTCATCTGGATAAAATTCTGTAACTGTGTTATATCGTTGGTAACTCTTGTGATAAGTGAACCTGTAGAGAATTTGTCAGTCTGTTCGAAGGAGAAAGACATAATCTTTTTGAATGCGTCTTTTCTTAGATCATTACCGAAATTCTGTGATGCAATATTAGAACACACACCACATAAGATACCAGATAATCCGCCAAGAATTACGAATATTATCATCTTAAGTCCTTCGGTAAGTACAAGATTCAGATTCCCAACACCGTTATTTGATAAACCTAAAACACCTTCATCCACGATGGTGCTCATTAAACGAGGCTGAACGAGGTCCGCAAGAACCTCGCCCACCATGAATAAAGGTGCAAGAATGGCAAAAAGCCAGTATTTTTTAAGATATTTCAGCATATAAAAACTCCATGTCTTTAAATTAATTATTCAAAAACCTTCCTTATGCTGTCGTAATGAAGAAATTCTCCCCTGTCAGCGATAGCCTTGATTTCGTCTGCTGTAGCAAATCTGAAACCGGCAGTTTCTTCTGTCTGTAAATGTATATCTGCTTCTGTAATATCCATGTTAAACTTATAGATATCAACAAAATAATTATCCTTTTCTTCAGGATTATCTCTTCTGTAAGAAAATTCAAAGCCGCCATCAGCATGTGATACATCAACACCGGTTTCTTCTAAAACCTCACGGCAGACAGCCTGAAAAGATGTCTCTCCAGCCTGGCATGCACCGCCTGAGACTTCCCAGTGCCCTGGTGCCCATGCTTTAGTTAAGACTCTCTGTGTTATTAAAAATGTATTATCAGGTCTTTTGATTATACCAAGAACAGTTAAGTGATAGTCACCATCCTTCATGTTCCAGTCATTACGTTTCATAGTACGGCCTGTAAGCTGTTTATCGACATCATAGATATCCCATATTTCACCCATTATTAATCGTCTCCTGTTAAACTAATTATCTTTATGTTTTTTCAGATAGTCAAGTACGCTGTGTACAGCAACATTTCCTTCACCAACAGCCTTGGCATACTGATAAGGTCTGCCTGTACAGTCGCCTGCTGCATATACACCATCAATATTAGTCTTCTGAGTTCTGTCAACAATAATATGTCCACCAGCCATATCAAGTCCTGATAATAATACACCCGGATTAATAGAATCCTTTAAGAAGAATGCACCGCTTACGGGGATAGCTTCTCCCTTGAAGGTTACAGAAGCTACCTTCTTATCTCCGTCAACACTTGCAGGCAGTCCGTTATAATGTGTCATGTTATCATATTGTAAACTGGTTTCTTTATAAGGTGTGAAAAGGTATACATGGTTAGCAAGTCCTGCTAAAAATGTTACTTCATCCTCGAATTTAGGTGATGCACATATAACAGCAATATCCTTATTCTTATATAATGCTCCATCACATGTAGCACAATAACTTACGCCACAACCTAAAAGCCTTGCTTCACCTTCAATCTCTCTTGTTGTTGTCATACCAACAGTCATTATGACAGCTTTGGCTTCATATATCTCATTATCAGCACCGGCTGCAAAATAACCGCCGCAGTCATATATGGAATTAACCTGTGACTCTGTTATAGTAATGCCACAGTCGTCAATCTGCTTTAAGAACACAGACTGCATTTCGCTTCCTGTAACAGCAGGAAGGCCAGGATAATTCATGATTTTCTCGGCTTTCTCTATCTTAGTGCTTAGTGCTCTTGAACCAAACCATATAAAGTTAAGATTTCTTGCTTTAGCAGTGAGTGCAGCAGATATTCCCGCAGGTCCGCTGCCGATTATCATAAGGTCATACATATTACATAGCCTCCTTATTATGTTGACTTATAAACTAGTATTAATTAAAGGAAACGGCTTATACGCTCTTTCATCTGCTCTTCACCCATGATATGAACGATAGTCCACAGATCAGGAGTATTAGCTCTGCCGGTTACAGCAATTCTTACAACCTCTGCAACGTCTGATACATTACCCTTGAAGTTCTCCGGATTAGCCTTGTAAGCCTTCATATCAGAAGCATAGCCGTTCTTGTCAGCTATTTCCTTAAGCTTGTTAAACCACATGCTGTTATCATCATTATGGTCATAAGCTGCAAGGTAATCATTAAGAATAGCCTTAACCTCGTCATCAGCTAATCTGAATTCATCTCTTTCACCAGACTCGCCATCAAAGAAGAAGCTGATAAGTTCAAATATCTGCTTAGCATACATGAAGTCTTTTCTTCTTCTCTTAGCACCAACACCCATGTAAAGTCTTAATATAGCAAGTAACTTCTCTTTGTCAGCAAACCATACCTTTTCCATCTCAGGTTCATTCTCTAATGCCCAGTTGTGAAGGAATTCATATAAATCATCCTCTGATAACTTGGAAAGCTCATTCTTACAGATGTTATGAAGCTTTTCTTTATCAAATAAGGCACCTGAAACACTCATCTTATCTACTGAGAATGGGAATTCATTGATATCCTTGTCAGGGAACTTCTCATGCCATTCCTCAAAGTTAGAGTTAAGGAGTGTAAGAAGATAGACCTTCATTGTGTATGGATGATATCCGTCTTTTCTGTAGTAATCAAGTGAAAGCTCCGGATCTTTTCTCTTAGATAACTTTCTCTTTCCACCTGTTTCCTCATCAAACTTCATAAGATGTGCTGTATGTGCGTATTTTGGCATCTTAAAGCCTAATACATGGAATAATTCATAGTGGATAGGAACAGAAGCAAGCCATTCACCGCCACGTACAACTGTAGTAGTTCTCATAAAGTGGTCATCAATTGCGTGTGCAAAATGATATGTTGGAATACCATCTTTCTTAAGAAGAACTACATCATGGATATTCTCTGGAAGCTTAATCTCTCCCTTAATGCTGTCTGTAAATGTGATTTCATTCTCAGGACTTCCCTGTGAACGAAGTCTAAGCACATAAGGCTTTCCTGCCTTAAGATTTTCCTCGATAGTCTCTAAAGAAAGGTCACGGCATACAGCATATTTGCCATAATATCCAGTAAGAACCTTATCAGTCTCCTGCTGTAATCTTACAGCCTCAAGCTCTTCCTCTGTACAGAAGCAAGGGTAAGCAAGACCTTTAAGTACAAGCTCCTTTGCAAATGTATGATAGATATCAACTCTCTGTGTCTGATAATATGGTCCGTATGCATTAACCGGGTCAGAATCCGGAAAGCCTGCACCTTCATCAAATTCAATATCAAAGTATCTTAAAGAATTGATTACAAGGTCAACAGCACCTTCAACAGTTCTCTTGGCATCAGTATCTTCAATTCTTAAGTAGAACACACCACCGTTCTTGTGAGCGATTCTCTCATCAGCTAAGGCACTGTAGAGATTACCAAGATGGATAAATCCAGTTGGACTTGGACCTAATCTTGTTACCTCTGCCTTGTTTGGAAGTTTTCTATATGGGTATTTCTCCTCATAATAATCAGGTGTCTTATCCACATCAGGGAATAAGAGTTCTGCTAATTTCTTACAATCCTGCTCGTTCATTATTAATCTCCTTATATTGCTAAATAAATCTCATAATATTTTACACATTTTGCAGACGCATTTCAACCTTGAATATTAATCTGTGTTAATTCTGGGCTTTTTATTGTATTTAAAATGCATATATGCCTGTCTATAGCTCACAAGCTCCGATTTCCTCGCTTAGTATGAGTAAATACCGCTATCTACATAGTTTATTACGGTGTGCGAAGTCAAACGCGCTTCGCTTGAACGAGACTTCACACACCGAACTTTTGTATATAGCGGTATTAACTCATACACAGCTCGTCAATAGTCGCTTGTGAGCTATAGACAGGCATATATGCATATAACTATATTGAAAAAGCCCAAGATTAACATATATTAAGTATATTGCGGAATGCGTATGCTACGCCATCTTTATCGTGGTGCAGCGTTACATGGTCGGCTATTTCTTTAAGGTGTGGTGCGGCGTTTTCCATTGCTATTCCTACGCCGGCGTATTCTATCATGTCTGTGTCGTTGTCTGCGTCACCGAAGGCTGCTACATTTTCACGGGACAGACCTAGGTATTCTGTTAAGAATTTGACGCCTGATTTCTTGCCGGCGTCTTTATATGATATCTCAAGAAGCTGGCTTATTGAACTTGTCATGTAGACTTCGTCTGTGGCTTTTCTTATTCTGTCCATTATGTTTTTCTTTAATTCTTCATCGCCGACTACTATGTCAATACTGTCTAATTCATGGCAGTGTTCAAGTATGAAGGATACAATGTCGTCTTTAAGAATTCTTGTTTTCTTTACATAGTTAAGTGAGTGTTCTGTAGCACCGTATTTTTCAGGATGTGCAGTATATTCTGTTGAAGCAAATGCCTGTCCTTTTATAAATGCTTCATATGTCACAATATCATTCTCTGTGAGTTTAAGTATTGTCTTTACTGATTCCGGTGTAAGAACATAGGATTTAAGGCACTCTTTGCCTGCAATACGGTATATGGCAGCACCATTGCTTGTTATTGCATATTCAATTCCTGGAACTGATATGACATCCTCAGGCAGTGTGTCAAATGCACGTCCGCTTGCGATACATACATGTACTTCGTTGCTTATGGCATCAATTAATGCCTGTCTGTTTACTTCTGACAGATGGCTTTCCGAATTAAGAGTTGTCCTGTCTAAATCAAGAGCCACAAGTTTAATATCTGTATTCATAATAATCACCTTGTTTCCGTACTTTTCATTGTAATAGCCATTATAAATAAATAAGGCTGTCCCTTTAAGGACAACCTTATATGTATAGTGATGATATGTCAATATTTTAAGCAGATTTTTTATCATCTTTCGATGGCTTAATCTGCCCCTGAACGATTTCGATAATTTCATCAGATAAGAAATTAAGCTCGTCTGCGTCGTGGCATGCAATTATAATTAAAGCACCTCTTTCCCTGTGCCTGATGAGTATGTCACGAATCTGCTCTGTACCTGTATCATCAAGTGCATTGATTGGTTCATCAAGGATAATGATATCGGGATTCTCCATGATGGCAGCAGCAATTCCAAGTCTCTGCTTCATACCAAGAGAGAACTTGCTGAATGTTCTTTTATCGTCAGGATCAAGACCAATCTCGGTAAGAGTCTCGCGTATGCGGTTGTCATCAATACGCCTGCGGATAGATGCCAGAGTCTTTAGATTCTCAAATGCTGTGTAATTAGAGACAAATGATGGGTTCTCAATTAATATACCGATACTTGGCGGAAACATGGATTCTGACAAAATTTTATTGTGCAAGTTTATTTATGAGTTCCTTTATACTTGCTTCATAATATTTCTTTCTGATAAAGTAGAATGGTGTATATTCAAATGTATCAAATACAAGTTCCTCATGTGAAGTTATGAAAACTATTCTTGTATCTGAAGAAATTGAACAGACACATTGAAGTTCATTATTAAATGCCTCCATTATCTTACTGGCAATTTTCCGTCATCGTCACATAATGCTACTTTGTACTCCATATATACCCCCTGATGTATGTACTAAATGTATTAATAGAATACATTTTTAAAATGTGTTTTTCAAGTAAATATACATTTATAAGTTAATATATTTTTCCCTAGATAATTCGTCATATTCGTGTTACAATGATAATAATTTATCAGGATGGAGACGTGAACTATGATTATATCAGAGAATCATTTTGGAAAAGAGAATTGTGTTGCGTATTGTGATGTTTTAATTAGAAGAAATTATGAAGTTATTAATGCGGATGAACATTTCTATCATTTTGTAGAAAAACTTGTGGGTATTAATTTTCTTGATATTGTTCATCAGGATAATCTTAAGGATTTTAAGATGGCTTTTGAGACGCTTAAGCCAGGCGAGAATTGTAGAATGCTGATTCTGTTAAGAAATGGTATTGGTGAATATTACTGGACAGATATGGTCATTTCTAATAATGGGAAGATTCTGTCAGGTGAGAATGTAATTGAAGTCAGATGTTATTTTCTTTCAGCAGTTGAGAGCAGGTATCTTATGGCTTTGGACAATGTCAATAAGTACAGGACAATACTATCTACATACAGAAATTATTTATTTGATTACAATTCTTACACGGATATGTTTACAATATATCTGTACCGTGGTAATCAGTGCAATGCACCTATTAAGGTAACTCTGGAACAGTTTAGGGAAAGAATGTTAAGAATATTAAGGTCTGATTCAGAGCGTAAGGAGTTTGCTACATTTTATAATTATTTAAAGAATGGTTCTAATATGTTCAGCTGTATGGTTTACCTGCCGCTTGATGAGCATAACGATGAACTGTACAAGTTCAAAGTGAATGGTGACAGCCTGTTTTCAACGAATAAAACATCTGTTGTTGCAGGTTATCTTGAGACTGTTGATGGATGTGTTTCGGATGTTATTCCTTATTATGCAACAAGTGAAGCTGTTGATTCTGCCACTGGACTTCTTAATAAACGTGCATGCATGGAATATACGAAATCAGTAATCGCATCCAAAGATGATAAGATTCATTATATGATTATGTTTGATGTTGATAATTTCAAGAGCATTAATGATACATATGGTCATCTTTTTGGCGATGAAGTATTAAGTAAGGTAGCATGCATTATAAATGCTAACCTTAACGGACGAGGAATTGTTGGAAGATTTGGTGGAGATGAATTCTATATATTTACTAATAATATTAAAGACGAAGAGGATTTGAGGATTCTTCTTACAACTATGCGTAAGGAATTACAATATGCATTTGACAGCAGAATTGAAGATTTTGGAGTTACTCTTTCTGTTGGTGTAAGTCTGTTTCCTAAAGATGGAACGGATTATGAGGAACTTTTCAGAAAAGCTGATAAATGCCTGTACTTTGCAAAAGAAAAAGGACGAAACAGATTTATTATATATAATGAAAGCAAGCATGGTTCACTTGAGAATAATAGCAGGCATATTCATAAAATTCTTGATTTGTCTGATCATTCAGAATATATGTCAGGCGTGGTATCTGACATAATTCTTGAACTTGTATCCAGAGGAAAAGATGCAATTGATGATGTTGCCAATAATATTATAGAGCAGTTTGAGATTGATGGACTGAGAATATATAATGATAATTCCGAGCTTATATATTCTTGTGGTGAATATAAGAGAATGCCGGATATGACGAATATTCTTAATGATAAGGCATTCTTATCTAGATATAATAAGAATAATTCTATGTCAATCGGTATTGTTTCATCTGTGGAGGCATGGCATAAGGAATTATATAATGAGTTATCAGACAGTAATATAATGGCATTCATCAGTACATGGTTTGAATTTAAATATAGAAGATACTATTTCTTCTATGATGTGTTTAATCATAAAAGCCGCTGGAATGATTATGACAGAAACTTTGTTCTTATTATAAGTAAAATCATTGCCAGCGTGCTATAATATTAGATATAATTATACTGTTATTATGTTTGGCAGCTTTGCAAAGCTGCCAATTTTTTTGTCTGTAATAATAGTTGCTTCATTAATACTTCCAAATGTTACTGCACTTGTTTCTCCGAATTTGGAACTGTCTGTAAGAATATATTTGAAATGACAATGTGCAAATGCTGTTTCTTTAACAAGTGCTTCATTAATATCAGGAGTTGTGAACCCTGATTTTTCAGTTATTCCATTAGTTCCAAAGAAACCTTTATTAAAATTCATTCTGTCTATAGTAATAATTGCCTGATTACCGACGACAGCTTCAGTTATTCCTTTAAGTTCCCCGCCAATAAGTATTACTTTAAAGCCTGCAATTGCAAGTTTTCTTGCATGTGTAACAGCATTAGTTACATAAGTTGCGGTTTTCTCTTCAAGATAATCAATAAGATATTCTGTGGTTGTTCCGGCATCAATATATATGAAATCATTAGGTGAAACAAGCTTTGCCGCGTACATGGCAATTTTTTTCTTTTCTTCAGTATTGACTGTAGCTTTCTGAGAAACAGATAATTCCGTAGTTGAGACTCCATTATTCTTCTCTACAGCTCCACCGAATACTTTAGTTAATTTACCCTGTTCATCAAGTGTATTAAGATCACGCCGTATAGTTGATTCTGATGTGTTAAGCAGTTCTTTAAGTTCAGTAACGGTTATACTTCTTTTTTCAGATAAAAGATTAAGAATTATTTCGTGTCTTTGTTCAGTCAGCATATTAATATAACTCCTTTTCTATAAAATCCTTAACATTATCAATATTATTAAAATGTGCTAGAGACCACATAAGCTTCATTGTTAGATTTTCTATAGTCATATCTTTTCCATTAATGACATTTTCTTTTGCAAGATTATGTCCAATCTCATAAACATTAAGATTTATTCCTTCATACAGACATTGTGTTGTTACAACAACACATATATTATTGCTAGTCAGATTGTGAATATAGTCTGTAATATTATCTGGTATACCGCCAAGACCATATCCCTGAATGATAACTCCTTTGCATGATGATTCAATGTAATCAAATATTTTATAATCCATTCCTGGAAATAAATTAATAATCATTATGTCAGTGCACATATCAGTTTCAATATGAAATTTACCACTACATTTAAAGATAGCTATATTTTTATTATAGACTACTTTATTATCATGTATTGTTGCAATTACAGGATAATTAATACTTTCAAATGCATTAAAACTGGTTGTTCTAAGTTTTTTGGCATATCTTCCAGATATTAATTTGTTATAAAATGCAAGAAATACGCCAGAAATATCTTCACATGAATAAATAAATGCATGTGCAAGATTATCAATAGCATCTGTACCATCTGCGTCAATTGGTAATTGAGAGCCAGTGAGAATAACAGGTTTGGATAGATTTACAAGCTGGTATGATAATGCTGCAGCAGTATAAGCGCATGTATCAGTTCCATGTGTTATTACAAATCCATCATAATTATCATAGTTATCTTTAATACATTCAGATATTCTGGCAATATAATCTGTGTTCATATTGCTGCTGTCGATATTCATAATGGATATTCCATTAACTGAACATATGTGTCTTATAGCTGGAATATATTCAAGTAAAATATTAACATCAATAGATGGTGTAAGTCCATTGCCATTATCTTTAGATGCAATTGTTCCACCGGTAGCTATGAGCAGTATGTGCTTCATTATTAATTTACCTTCTTCCTGCCTTCATCATTAAAATAATCTTTTACAAGCTGTACAACTGTACCCGAAAGGAGGAACACAGCAATGAGGTTAGGAATTACCATAAGTCCGTTGAATGTCTCTGCAATACTCCACATAAGGCCTAAGTTCATAGTTGCACCTATGACAGCAACTAATGAGTAAATAACCATAAAAGGTTTGATGGATTTAGGACCAAAAAGAAATTCGATACATCTCTGTCCATAAAGTCCCCAGCCAATAACTGTTGAAAATGCAAAACAGCACATTGCTACAGCAGTAAATATTGATACCCATCCACCATAAGTAGATGTAAAACCAGATATAGTAAGTTCTGCTCCGGCAGCCTGACCATATCCTACAGGCACACCACTGCATAATATAACAAGTGCAGTTAATGTACATATTACAATAGTATCCACAAATACTTCAAAAATCCCGAAGAAACCCTGCTTTACAGGTTTTCTTGTATCTGCACATGCATGTGCAATTGATCCTGTACCAAGACCGGCTTCATTAGAAAAGATACCTCGTGAGACTCCTTTTTTCATACTCATAAAGAAGCTTCCAACTGCTCCACCTGTAACTGATGCAGGAGAAAATGCACCTTCAAATATTGACTTGAATACAGCAGGAACATTTGAAATATTTGCTATTATAACGCCAATAGCAAGAATTATATAAAGTATTGCCATAAATGGAATTAGTTTTTCTGTAACTTTACCTATTCTTTTAATACCGCCAATCATAATAAGCGCAATAAGAATCATAATGATAATTCCAATTATAAGATTAACTATATGTGTTGAATCAGAAGAAATAATACTGTAATTAATTAAAGCTGAATCTATAGCAGTAATAATTGTATTAACCTGTGTTGCATTACCTGTTCCAAATACAGTAAGTACTCCCAGTGCTGAGAAAAGATAAGCAAGCCAGTGCCAATGTTTTTTAAGTCCGTTCTTTATGTAATACATTGGTCCGCCAACAAGTTCGCCTTTATCATTAGTTTCTTTGAAATGTACTGCAAGAACAACTTCAGAGAATTTAGTGCACATTCCAAGAATAGCTGATATCCACATCCAGAATACAGCTCCAGGACCGCCTATTGCAATTGCACCGGCTACACCAGCAATGTTGCCAGTTCCAACGGTTGCTGCAAGAGCCGTACAGACTGCCTGAAATGGCGTAAGGGCGCCGTCAGAAGCAATACGCTTCTTAAGCATGCGCCCTATAGTTATCTTCATTGCATAAGGAAATTTCCTTATCTGGATAAATCTGGTTCTTATACTTAATACGATACCGACACCGATTATACATATCATAGCCGGAAGCCCCCAGATAAAGTTATTGATTACGCTGTTTATTGATTCAATTGTTGAAAGCATTAATTAGTCCATCCTGTTATATTTGTTGTATGTAACTGATTATTTCTTTTTTCCACCAAAGAATTTAGAAAATAATCCCTTTTCTTTAACTTCAGAATTCTTAGAACTCTGCTGATTATCTATTGTAGAATCTGTTTCGTCTATATAGTTAAACGTCATACCTGTTAACTGGCTGAATTGCTGTAAAGCAGAATCATATGCAGTTTTGGCTTCATCATAATCTGTTTTATTATAGTCGCTTCGTGTAGCCTCATAATTAAGCTTATAAAAAACTTTAGAAAGCTGGCTGCATATACTACTGCTTTGCGTATATGTATAATTAGCTTTTTCATATTCTGTCTTGGCATTATCATAAACTAACTTTAGTGATTCAGCAGTTCTTCCATTAGCATCTGAATTAGCCTGAGCTTTACTGAGTTTTTCTTCTGCTTCATGAAGTCTGAAGCGTATCTGATTGATATCATCGTTAGTCTGTTTAATTTTCTTGCGCATATTCATTTCATCTGCAAGAGCATCTTCCATAGCTTTTTTCTTAGCTTCTTCATCTTTGATACATTCATCAAGTTCTGCTTTAATCTGTGGCATATTTTCAGCAGCATTATGCTGGGCATCAATTACTTCATCATATCGTGCTTTTGCCTCTTCATATTCCTGCTTGGCATTATTAAGCATAGAAACAGAATTGCTATCAAATTCTTCAAGTTTCTTTATATTGCTTTTAGCACTATCAATATCATTGAGAATCTTTTCTACATTCTTTCTGGCATTCTCATATTCAATGTTAATAGAAGATGTTGTTGATGTTATTCTATTATATTCTTCAAGTATAGAATCAGCTTTAGCCTTGTATTCTTCATATACTTTATATGCATCAGCAGATACCTTGGCAGCTTCATCATAATCAGTCTTAGAACGGTTAACCATAGCACGCTGGGTGTTATAATTCATCTTGATTGATTCAGCATTCTTGACAGCTTTTTCATAGGCATCTTTAAGTTCTGGAACAATTTTTTTCTTTTCTTCGAGATCAGATGCCGCATTATCTGTTGTTGTCTTGGATGTATTGTAAGCAATCTCTGCATTGTTAATATCATACTGAATCGACTTAAGGCTCAGCTGATAGATGTCATTTCCAGAAAGGAAATCGTTCTCAGTAAAGAAAGGCCTTTTGACTACATTAGTCATATCAGTAATATCACATTCAAATATATCAATTCTTCCTTCAGGGTCATTCTTAATCTCACATGAATAATTGGTCTTTTCTGGAATATTATTCATGGTGTATCGTACCTGTATATATGAAAGACCTGATAAACCTTTTAAATTACTAATCCATTCACCAAAAGATATATTTTTATAACCGGTTATTGTAAGATTATAAAGAATTAAATCCTTGCAGTAATCCCGGATATCAGGGTTGTTAATTGTGTAATCATTTATTAATGAAACTTTCTTCTGTTCTGTTCTTAAATTGTCAAGAATAGCATCAAAATCATAATTATGAGAATCACGTCCTATGTCAACCTGTGAATTATAGAATTTTTCCTTAGAAGCTTCATCATTAACTGCATCATCATATGCCTTTTTTGCTTCTTCAAGCTGTCTGGCAGCAATGTCATATTCTTCTTTTGCGGATGACTCTGCAGTAACTGCTTCTTCATATGCTGGTTTAAGTCTGTTCTGCACTTCAACAGCACGGTCATAAGCCACTTTCTTAGAAGTTTCTGTTGTACGAATCTGCTCATATTCTTTTTTCTTTTCAGCTTCTTCAGCTTCAGCTTTTTCAAGCATTGCTTTTCTTCCTGATATAAGAGCTGAATTACGATCATATTCCTCCTGAAGATCCTGAATAGATGTAACTGTATTAGTATATTTTTCTTGTAATTCTTTAAGCTGAACTTTTGCTTCATCAATTTTATCCTGAGAATTATCAGATGAACCAGCAAACTCATCATATATAGCTTTCTTAGCGTCAAGAGCCTCAGTTACCTGATTGATGCTGTCTTTAAAAGAATCGGCTTTTTTCTTGACTGAATAGAATTTATCTCCCATCTCGATAGTTCTCTGCTTTGCTGCAGAGTGTATATCTGAAGCATGCTTTGAATTTTCTTTGGCAGTATTAATTTTATCATTAAGTGACAAAAGGGATGCTTCTGCTTTATTCAATTCAATCTTTATAAGATCTACTGACAAAATTAAATCATGAATACCAGAATTATCGGTTGGAGCTGTATTAATATTACTCTCGTAATCACTCTTTGCCTGATCAAGTCTGGTTTTAGTGTCAGCTATATTCTGTTTAAGGACAGATAAATGTGCTTTTGCTTTAGCAACGTCCTGCTCTGCTTTTGTTATAACAGCGAAATTGTTCATAAAAACACCCTCTTTAACAATATTGTTGTTTCATTATAGATAGAAATAGAAAATGTTTATTTTAAAGCATCAGCAAGTTCTTCTAATGCTGGAATATCATTTTCTTTAAGTGCTGATTTAATTGTGACAACAGGTTCAACAATTGTAATATTCTTCATCGTATCAAGTATACTACGCATTGTCTTAGCTGCTGTTGGAGCCCATGAACCATTCTCAATAAGTCCTATAGTTCTATTTTGGTATGCTTTTGACTGAAGATGATGAAGAAAATCCTGCATAATTGGGAATACACCTGCATCATAACTTGCAGCAGCTAAAACCATTCTGTCATATCTGAAAGCATCTTCAACGGCTTCTGCAATATCACATCTGGAAAGGTCAGTAACAACAACCTTTTCAACGCCCTTATCACGAAGCATATCTGCAAATCTATTGGCTGCAACAGCAGTGTTACCGTGAATAGACGCATATGCTATGAATATACCTTTGCTTTCTGGCTGGTAACTGCTCCATGTATTATATAAGTCAAGGTAATATCCAAGGTTATCAGATAATACAGGACCATGTAATGGACATATAGTCTTAATATCAAGTGCTGATGCTTTCTTCAATAAAGTCTGCACTGGTGCACCATACTTGCCAACTATATTAAAGTAATATCTTCTGGCTTCGCATGCCCAGTCTTCATTCTCAGTAAGAGAAAGCGCTCCAAATTTTCCGAATCCATCTGCTGAAAAAAGAATTTTTTCACTGCTTTCATATGTTACCATAACCTCTGGCCAGTGAACCATTGGAGCCATAACGAATGTAAGAGTATGAGAACCGAGATTAAGAGTATCTCCTTCTTTGACTGTGAGGGAATCCTTAATGTTAATATTTTCAAAGAACTGATTAATCATAACAAATGTCTTTGCATTGCCAACAACAGTTATATCAGGAAAAAGTTCAAGAAGTCTTGCAAGGCTTCCAGCATGATCAGGCTCCATATGCTGGACTATTACATAATCAGCTTTCTTTCCATCTAAAGTCCTTAAGAGATTATCTTCCCATTCTTTCATTCCACGTTTATCGACTGTGTCAATGATTGCAATCTTTTCATCAAGTATTACATATGAATTATATGAAACGCCTTCTGGAACAACGTACTGGCTTTCAAATAAATCTATTGTAGTATCGTCAACACCGATGTATTTAACTGATTCTGATATATTCATAATGTCTGTATCTCCTTTTAATGTTAAATTGTTAATTACACTTCTACTAATTAAACAATCATTGTTATAAGTATAACATTTATTCCCAAGAAGATAAAGGGTAATTGTTTATAAGAAATCATAATTTTATTATATTTTTTAATAAAACACAGCTTGTTATTTTTTTATCACAATGTTAAAATGTATTCAACTTGTTAAAAGTGAACAATTTTATAATTATGGAGGCGTTTTTATGGCACAGAGATTTATTTTGAACGGAACTTCTTATCATGGAGCAGGTGCAATCCAGGAGATTGCAACAGAGGTTAAGTCAAGAGGATTCAAGAAAGCATTTGTATGTTCAGATCCTGATCTTGTAAAGTTTGGAGTAACAGCAAAGGTCCTTAAAGTTCTTGATGATAATGGCTTCCCTTATGAATTATATTCGAACATCAAGCCTAATCCAACTATTGAGAATGTACAGACAGGTGTAGAAGCATTTAAGAATGCTGGAACAGATTACTTAATCGCTATTGGTGGAGGTTCTTCAATGGATACAGCCAAGGCAATCGGTATCATAATTAATAATCCTGAATTCGAAGATGTAAGGAGTCTTGAAGGTGTTGCTGATACTAAGAAACCAGCAGTTCCAATTATTGCAGTCCCTACTACAGCAGGTACAGCTGCAGAGGTTACTATCAACTATGTAATTACTGATGCAGAGAAGAATCGCAAGATGGTATGTGTGGATCCACACGATATTCCGGTTGTTGCTGTTGTAGATCCTGACATGATGTCAAGCATGCCTAAGGGACTCACTGCAGCCACGGGTATGGATGCACTTACACATGCAATTGAAGGCTATATTACAGCTGGAGCATGGGAATTATCTGATATGTTCCATCTTAAAGCAATTGAGATTATTGCCAAGAGTTTAAGAGGCGCAGTTGATAACACTCCTGAAGGAAGAGAAGGAATGGCTTTAGGACAGTACATAGCAGGTATGGGCTTTTCTAATGTAGGTCTTGGTATTGTCCATTCTATGGCACATCCTCTTGGAGCACTTTATGATACACCACATGGTGTTGCTAATGCTATTATTCTTCCAACAGGTATGGAATACAATGCACCATGTACAGGTGAAAAATATCGTGATATTGCCAAGGCAATGGGTGTTGAGGGCACAGAAAAGATGACTCAGGATGAATACAGAAAGGCTGCGATTGATGCAGTTAAGAAGCTTGCTGCTGATGTTGGAATTCCTTCTGATCTTAAAGATATTGTTAAGCCGGAGGATATTTCTTTCCTTGCACAGTCTGCATATGATGATGCATGCCGTCCTGGTAACCCAAGAGAAACAAGTGTTGAAGAAATCACAAAGCTTTATGAAAGTCTTATCTAATCATAATATTTATGATAAAGATTCATAAAAAATTAATATTTATTAAATTATGAAACCGCGATATAGCGTAATGCTGTACCGCGGTTTTGTTTATCAAATTATTGTTAAAATGTTATTCATTCTCAGACATTTCTATAAATATGACGTTTAATTCCGGAAGTGAACGCTTCAATGAAACCGGACTGCCTGATGCATCAAGGAAACAATGCTCACTTTCACCTGTACATCTGACTTCACCAGTCTTTTCATCAACCACTGAATATTCAAGAGTAATCTTTACTCCGTTATATTTTACAACTTTGACGTTAATAATTACAGTATCATAGTAATGTGTCATTGACTTATATCTGGCATTAACTGATAACACAGGGCTTATTATGCCTAACTCTTCCATCTTCTTATATCCAAATCCGTTCTCTTCAAGGATATATGATCTTGCCTCTTCAAACCATCTTATATAATTAGAATGATGTACAATTCCCATCTGATCAGTTTCATAATATTGAACCAAATGTTTATATGGTTTATATATCATAATGTTCCTCCGTAATCTGTTATTTTATCAAAATGTATTATAGTTATTCATGTCTGTTATTGTCAATTCCAGAAAGGCTGATATTAATTATATTATAATTGGCAGCTTCATTTATAACATCTGAAGCAATAATACGGTCATATCTGTTCATCCATTTTCCAGTAACTCCTGTATAAGCGGCAACCTCATCTTTAGAAGCACCACCAATCAGCATGTAACTTATTGCTGCATGACGCAGTGTCTGCATTGTGTAATGTCTACGCAGCTTCCTGCTTTTTACTAACTTTTGTGTATAAGAAGCAAGTAATCGTTCAGTGTCACGCATCTTAATTCTGTTCTTTCTATGATTCAGAAAGATAGCACCACTCTGGATATTCTCGGCATCAATGTATCTATCAAGTAATGTCCCAATATCATCAGGAATTATAAGAAATCTGCTTATGTGATTCTTAGGCGGCATACTAAAACACAGATGTCCTTCACTGTCATGACAGATGAATTCTCTATTAAGACTGCATATTTCCTGATTGGTAAGTCCCATCTTAATAACAAGTGAGAATATTAAAAATGCTTTGTTATCATTGTCATCAAATGCCGCACTGAGCAGATTATCAATTTCTCTGGCATCAGGAATTGCATCTTTAGGCAGTATCTTATCCTGTTCGGGAAGAGACATGCTTTCAAAATAGTTTATATAACGCTTTCCGTGGTTAACAGTATATGTCTCTATAAATGTACATACAGATTTCATAACCGACAGACGCATAACGGCAGTATTATAGGAAAGTTTATTAGAGTTAACTTTTTCTATAAGGTTATTGTAATAATTCAAAGCTTCTTTTCTTGTAAGTTTCATTGGGTCATGCCCTGTCAATCTGTCAAAATCTTTTACAATATTCCAATATTCCTTTCTGGTTCTTGAACTTAGATTAGTCTGAAAATATATCCATATTTCGTCTTCAAATTTAACTGAAATCATATGTATTCCTTTCAATAGAGCAGTGTTTTATTGATATTTTACATTATATGACGACATATGTCTAGACCTTAACAAACAAAAACCATCCCTCCACATTAAAATCAGAATAAAACAAAAATCAAACCAAATAATTAAAAAAGGCTTCAAAATTGAACTCAGTTCACATTTGCTTTTTATGTCGAAAGCCCGTATAATATAATATATTTACATTGAAGGAGTTAATATGGAACAGTATTCTAGGCGATTTATAGAAGAGCTTGCCAAGCATATTAATCCTGCTATTCTCGAATTCTTTAATAAAAAAAAGAATCTAATGAATTTTCCGGCGGATAATGTGGCAGAGCTTATAGATGAAACTCTCATGGAATATCTTGAAGGTAAGACAAGCCGTGAGGATTTAATGCCAATTATTAATAAGATTAAGAAGTCGCGTTTACAGAAACGTGCAAGATGGTATAAGGCATATAACAACGATATTGACAATATGAACTTTGATGATCCTAAACACCCTCTCGCAAGTTTTATTTCACTGGCTAGATCTTTAAGACCTGATGAGTATGCTAAACTGTATGGTGATAAGGAACTTAATGACATTATCAAAGATAAGAAGGATGCAGCTAATGAATGGAAGAATGATTCAGGAAGTCTGTTAATTGATTTCCCAGGGCTGTACTCTTTCACTAATAATTCAATATATAATTCCCTGAAGAATGACTTAATAATAAGTGCATGGAAATATATTGAAAGTGAGCTTGCCGGTAATATTGATTCATATCTTAGAATGTATCCGGTTGACCTTGTTGATAAGCCTCTGTTCAGCCCATCATCTTTCACTCTGATGATGGAGACTGCATCGAATAATTTATTAAAAGAGATTATTACCGATGATGAAGGTGATGAACTGTTAGAGGTTACGGTTGATAATGGAAAGCTTACCCCACCGAAGTCAATGGATACTGACGACCTTAAGCTGGTCAATGCATTTATATCGAATATTAATATGCAGGAGTTCTCTAAAGAAAAATCAGTAATTGTCGATCTTAATACGTTGGGTAAAGAAGTCGTAGATTATCATGTAGGTAAGAATGTTCTTAACAAAATAAGTAATTCCTGTCGCAAGCTTGTAGAATATAACTTCTCTTACGAAGCTGAAGGCAGCAAGATTTATTTCAATTTATTTGATAATATTGTTATTAAAGAAGATGCTGAAAGACCATATGCAATAGCACAGTTTGGAGAAATTCTCAGTAATGCTATTATTCAGAAGAAGCTTATCTCTATTACTTCTGCTTCTTATGATGTTCTTGATAATAACCTTTCCAAGATTATATGTTACGCAATAAAACGTGAGCAGATTGCTAATCAGGAAACAAGAGTTAATGAATATAGTTATACATACTTCCAGAAAATTGTAAGATTTAAGCTTAAGAATAAGAAGAAGAACCTGCAGCTTATTCAGGAAAGTCTTCAAGAGTTCGTTGATAACCATATTGCAATCGAGAAATTCGAATTAAAGAACGGCGTATTTATTATAACTTTCCTTCCTTTATCTGATGCAGAGATAGAGGATCTTAATTCTGATAATGCTAAGAATGATAAAGGATTGTTAATTGATGGTCTTAATATGTAATAAAGTCTACATTTTTTATTCTGAAAATCTGATGTAGAATAAAAAAGGATAATTGATTAATTTCAATTATCCTTTTTTTATTTGCCATAAATAAGCCATTTTAACGTATTTTGTCGTTTATTTTTATATTTTAGTATAAAAAATAGCCTCTACTGCCCTATTTATGCGGTTCTTCAATTTTATAATGAATTTTTTTTTAATTATGATTTGTAATTTTGAAATATGCTTTAAAAAAATGTAGACATTCTGGGAGTAAATTATTAATGGTAGCCTCATAAGATGTAGATATATTTGGAGTAAAATATTTAAATGTAGATAATTTTGGAGTAAATCATGTGATTTTTTTTATTAAACCTGTCAAAAATGCCATCTGTTTGTATATTATCTATTTTAATAAGATATTTTTTCTACATTTTTCCTTGGAAAATTTCTTACCTATGTCTACATTTTTGGCTTAAACACTAGATTTTTTCAATTATTACCTCTTTCTGAATATCTAATTATATCCAAATGTAGATAAAATTGGAGTAAATTACACAAAATCTGCTTTTTATGGTCTACACAAAAAAATCCAAAGAAATTTCGTAGATAATTTTGGAGTAAATTAATAGATTTTTTTCAAAATGTAGATTATTTCAGAGTAAAATTATTCAAAATTAGTTCTAATGTGGACAGATTTGGAGTAAAACCCAAGATTTGATTTCAAGCTCAAATACTGTTAAATTATGGTCTAAAAGGGGGTGAAATGCTTGGACAATTTTGCTAACATTGGCAAAGCTGCTATAATCCAATCTTTGGGATTTCAGAAGAATTACACAGAAGTAATTGAAACCACACAAGATACTATTGATTATAGTAATGCAGCTTGTCAGACATGTAAATACAGAACTGTTGTTAATACATTTGATAAGAACAGTAAACCTTATGCTGATGCATGTGCCGCATGTGCAAGTTGTTCACATAAGGCATTGATCCAGAAGAACGTGTACAAAAAAATATACCATAACGAGAAGAATCGTTATGGTTACAGACCTATGCTTAAGTCTAATGCAATTAAGCTTTTCCTTATGTTGCATTTCTATAATCCTGACAGAAATGGAATTATATATGATATTAATCCTAGTGAACTTGCGGACATGATTGGCTGTAATGTAAGAACTATATGGAATAATCTTCATGTTCTTCAGGAATATACATACATCTCATACTCAAAAACACAGTATGGGTTTATTAATGTTATACTCAATGATTATGAGAACTACTACCTTCCTGCCAATAAGGGAGGCCGTGGTTTTCTTGTTATGTCCAAAGAACTGATGAGCAGGCTTAATTCAATTGACGCTCTTGTGTCACTTAGAATATTTATCAGAGAACTTCTAAGTCTTGATTCACCTGATCTTAAAGGTGTTGCAAGTGTAGATTATAAGAATATTCGTGATATCAGAAATACCCTTCCAGCTTATTGCAAACCTTCAATTATTAAGGCTAAGTTGATAAGCACATCTGATATTTTCCGTGTTAGTTTCAAAGATGATGTTGTCCGCTTCGAAATCGACAAAACATTTATTCCAAAGAACCAAAAAGCTTGTGTTCATGATGAATACGTAGACATGCTTAACCAGTTTGTATGGAACTTCAATCAGAATGTTGCTTATATTAATTCTGGTGAAAATATATCTGACACATTCAGTTCGTTCTTTAATATGAATACGCCAGTGGCTTCTTATAAACTGATGAAGCTCAGCGATATTGAGATTGACGATATCGCAAGTCTCTCATTACACTATTCTTACGAAATTGTTATGAATGCACTGTCGGTTGTTTATAAACAATATTACATGTATGAAAAGACTGTCAGCAATCTTGCTGGCCTATTGTCCACTATTATTCGGACACATTTTGATAATCTTAAAAAGGCTGCTTAACAAACAGTCTTTTTTCTGTGCTCTTTTTTTTAATAGTCTACATAATCTTATCAAATTTATTATCCTATTTCTTTATATTTCCTGTTCCCGAATAAAATATATGTGTCTTAATTAATAAATATTATAATAATATTGCTATTTTGTCTATTATATGACTGTTATATTAGTATTTCATTGAAAAAAAACTACCCTTTACAACAAAAAAAAGACATTTCCAGTAAAAAAAATACTTTTTATGAAAATAAAGTTCCAAATGTGCAAGGAAAAAACTTTCTCTGAAAAAAATATTTTGATTTGTAAAAAAAAATTCAGTATAAATGAAAAACATTAACATTAAAAATTCTCACAAAACCAGTAAAAATCTGTCTTCAGAGAATTGTCTGTTATCAATATATGTTAAAATGTTAATAATATATATATAAATGACGGATATTATATCAGAAAAATTATAATCTGAATAATACCCGTCAAAATAATGACCTTGTAAAATGCTCATATATGCATTTTTATTATTAAATTGTAGAAATATGTATCTGTATCGAAAAAAAGCTCAAATGGTCAAATTAGAGATTTTCTATTAAATCAACCAGTCTATTTTTCAATATTTCAACTCGAATTTTTAATTCAGCATCATTCCTGATAATAGCTTTGTTATTCTTAAGTACATCAAAATTATTTTCTAACAGATTAAGTGACTGCTCCAGTTTAGCAATGGAATTAATTCTTTTAAGTTCTGAATCAGATATAGATGTCTGTCGCTGCTCTTTTTCTTTCTGTTGCTGCTTCAGCTTTTCAACTTGTGCTTCCATCTTTGCTTTTTCCCGTTCAGCTTTCTCTTTTGCCTGCATAGCAAATTTAACCATGTCGTCTTTATTAGGTTCCTGATCAGTTGACGATTTATCACTATTCTGGAAGTTGTTAATCTTCTGTTCTAATAGTTCAATAGTATGCTGCTTATCTTCTATCTCTCTAGTTGCTGAATCAAGCTGTTTCTTATATTCTCGTGCTTCATCAGCTCTCTCTTCAGATAATTTCTTAATTGACTGAAATTCAGCATTTTCTATTGTTCCATTTTTCTGAATAATTGAAAGGATTGTCTTCTGTGCATCTTCATCGAGTTTACCGAATTTATCAGCCTGGTTAAGATCAATACCGTTAGAATTTAGAAGTTCTGACAATTCAGGAATCAATTTCTCCGCTGTAGTATATTTTCTTGCCTGACGTTCAGATATATTAAGCTGGTTGGCAATCTCTGCGTGAATATTCTTAATTTCACCATTGAGTTTTTTTGCTTCGTAAAGTTCAAGTAGACGACTTACTTCCCATCTCTTCACTTCCATGCTTGATTCTCTTACATCATGGTTGGCTGATATAAGCATAATCTCTTCATCTATTGCTGATATATCGGATTTTTCTATTTTACAAGGAATTCCTGCCGGAAAATTATTGCGGTATTCTTTATCTGTCATCTGACATATTGCATGATATCTACGCTCACCTGATATAAGGCGGTACAAATCTGTCTCTGCATCATATAATACTGAAAGATTATGTCGGAGGCCATTAACAAGAATACTTTCTTTGAGGGCTTCTATTCCATCCTGAGAATACTGCTCATTCTTAGGGTTAGGAATGATTTTATCTTTAGGAATGTATTTGAAATTGTACTGTGTCTTAGCCTGTATTTCTCTAAGCTTTTCGCCGCCGTCGTTATTAAGTACGCCTGATTTGGTTGTTCCGGCACTAAAATTCTTCTTAGCCATTACTACTTCTCTCCTTTCAGATATCTGGCAAGTTTACGATAATGTGCTGTATCCATAAGTCCAAGATAATTAACAAGCTCAACGTAATCAAGGGCTGCCGGACACTTCTTATCATATGTTAATAGTGGTTCAAATGTTGTGTTTGATTCATTGACTGCAATACAGTTCCTGATTGATATAGGTAAGAATCTGTCACCGAACATATTTTCATAACTTTCGTACATTTGTCTGAAAAGTGTAGTTCTTCCTGCTACTCTTGTCATGAAGATTCCAGCAAATTCAATGCTTAAAGCGTATTTGTCATTAAGCTCTTCTATTGTATCAAAAAGTGACATAAGTCCGTCATATGAGAAGTTGTCCACGCATATAGGTGTTATTACCTTATCGCTGGCACACATTGCACATGATGTAAGATATGATTTGAATGGTGAGTTATCTATAATTATGTAATCAAATTCATCTTTAATAAGACCAAGATTATTGCGGAGATATAATTCAACATTAATCTCTTTCATCTTGTCATAGATTTTATAGATGAGGCTGTTAAGTTCTCTTGAAGCTGTGAGTATAGATATATTGTTATAGTCTGTTTCAGTAATGAAGTCTATTACTTCAGATTTATTATTTAATTTAGTACAAAACAAACGTTCATAATCTATATCAGGATTAGCTTCAGCCTGACCGTACATTTTCGTTGTATTCATCTGTGGATCGAGGTCAATAAGCAGTATCTTATACTCTGAAATTGCCAGAATCTGGGCAATCGTAATAGCAGAGGTTGACTTACCTACCCCACCCTTTTCGTTAATTAAACTAATTACTTCCGCCATGGTATTTCCTTTCTTATATTGATCTGATTTAATTATACATCATTTCATTTTCTTTTCAATTGATTTTTTATAAAAATATTTCTTGATTTAAATATTTTGCACTCAGTTCACTTTTTTGATAAGAAAAACAATTTTTGCTATTAATATTTATATTTTGGTATATATTATTACAGAGTGTTTTATATAAGATGAAAAGGTACGAATATAAGGAATAAGACTTTAAAAAGTGAACTGAGTGCAAAATATGAAGCAAAATTATTTTAGATCAGGGAAATTATAAATAAAAAATGAACTCAGTTCAAATAATAGACAAAATGGTTTAAATTAAACACAATCATTACAACAATAAAGAACATATGTTTTTGATGTTTCATGTGAAACATTTTTACAAGATATTGTGTCTGAAAGAGTTTAGTGACACAATTCTTTACTACATCACTTGAGTTATCTATGAACTAACGTTATAATTGACAGACAAATGATATTTTATGAGTTTATGAGGTTATTATGGTATTTAATTACACATACAGAATTGGTCTTGAGGACTGTGGAAGAGAAAATAAGGCAACTAATAAGGCAATTCTTACTATTCTTGAGAATATTGCCGGTTTACATTCGGCAACTGTTGGCCTTGGCCTCAATGAAATAAGTGAAACGGGCTGTGCGTGGGTAGTTCTTAACTGGCAAATGCAGATTATTAAACGTCCTGAATATAATGATGAATTAACTGTATATACATGGTCAACATCAGCTGATAAGCTCTTTGCGGAGAGAGATTTTAAGATTACAGACAAAAATGGCAAAACTATCGTTATTGCTACTTCACGCTGGATATATATGGATATGAACAGAAGGAGACCGGTAAGAATTACTCCAGAAATTATGAATAGATATGAATCTGAACCAGAAAGACGTGTATTTGCTGAGAAAATAACGAAAGTTGACCTTCCTGATACAGATTATGATGAAATTCTATATAATATTCTAAGAAGAGATGTGGATTATCTTGGACACATGCATAATATAAGTTATCTGGATGCAGCATATGACGTTATGCCAGAAGAATATTTTTATGGACCACAATTTAACTTTGTAAGTATCGAATATCGTAAAGAATTGCTGAAAAATGACGAGGTTAAGGCACATTTTTACCAGATTGACAATGGATGTATAATATCACTAAATACGGATAAGATAAATTCAGTAATTACACTGAAATATTGACAATAATTATTAAACAGGAACTTATTGCATGGAAACTGAATGTATTAAGGACATGTCAGGTACATGGAAAGGAGATTAATTATGAGTCTGATTAATAAGGAAAAGGTTTTAAATGGGGTTGGAAAGGCTGTAGATGCAACTAATAAGGCAGCTGATAAGGCTTCTTCATTTGTTAAGGAAAAGGAAATTGATAAGAAGGCTGTGAAGGTTGCAAAAACAGCTGAAAAAGGTATAAAAAAGGCAGGAAATAAGCTTGGAGAAGTAGCTGGAGAGATTGTTGCAGGTTACAAGAGTAAGGCTGGAGGAGCTTCATCTAAGGCTTCAGGAACATCTTCAAAAGGTAGAACAGCACCAGATATCATCGTAGATGCTAAAGATATTACAGAACATTCAAATGATGAGGGACTATAATGAGCAATGATTTTTCACAGGGAAAAGTCTGGAAGAATGTTATTAATCAGGCGATTCCTCTAATGGTCGCACAGCTTATACAGATTCTGTATAATGTGGTGGATCGTATATATATCGGACGTCTTCCAGTTATTGGAAGCAATGCTTTGACGGGAATCGGTCTGGTTTTTCCTATTACGACACTTGTTGCGGCATTTACTAATCTGTTTTCAACAGGTGGTGTGCCGCTTTTTTCTATGGCAAGAGGTGCTAAAGAGGAAAAGAAAGCTGAGCTCATATTAGGTCAGGTTGTTTCATTGCTGACAATTACATCAATTGTTCTTATGGTTTTATGTTACATTTTTAAAAGACCTGTGCTTTTCATTTTTGGGGCAAGTGAAGAAACATATGTATATGCTGACCAGTATCTTAAAATATATCTTCTTGGTACAATGTTTTCAGTACTATCAACGGGGCTTAACGGCTTTATTAATGCACAGGGGTATCCACAAAAAGGAATGATGACTGTTATGCTCGGCGCAGTTATTAATCTTATTCTTGATCCAATATTCATATACGGATTACATATGGGAGTCTATGGTGCAGCGATAGCTACTGTTATAAGTCAGGGAGTTTCATTTGTATGGGTTGTAAGCTTTTTTATCGGGAAGAAGACGTTTTACCATATAAAAAAAGAAAATTTGATTCTGAAGGCTGGTATGGTTGGGAAGATAACATCTCTTGGTATATCGGGATTTGTTATGCAGGGAACTAACTGCCTTGTGCAGATTGTCTGCAATAAAATGCTGTTTATGTATGGTGGAGACATGTACGTTGGAATTATGACTGTAATTAACTCTGTCAGGGAGATTCTTTCTGTTCCAGGAAGTACGCTTGGAAGTGGTGCACAACCTGTTCTTGGGTACAATTATGGAGCAAAACAGTATGAGAGAGTCAGAAAAGCTATAAGATTCACGGCAGCAATAGGATTTTTATATATGCTTGTTGTGTGGCTGGCTGTAATTATATTTCCTAAAGAAATTCTGTCGGTATTCACAACTGATAAGACTATGATAAGTTTAGGAGAACATGCATTAAAGCTGTATTTCTTTGGCTTTTTCTTTATGTCGTTCCAGTTCGTGGGACAATCAACATTTACAGCATTAGGATGTGCCAAGAGAGCAGTATTTTTTTCAATATTCAGAAAAGTAATTATTGTTGTACCACTTACAATTGTACTTCCTATGTTGGGGCTTGGCGTTGAAGGCGTGTTTATTGCTGAGCCAATTTCTAACGCAATAGGAGGTCTGGCAAGCTTCACAACTATGTATTTTACACTTTACAAAAAGCTTCCAGAATAGTATTCTAAAGATGAAGATAGCAAAGATGCCATCGCTTCCATGCAGGGAGCGATGGCTTTTTTAAGATATATTGAACATTTAGATGAACATCTGAAATAAAATGTTTTGAATTAAATGGAAAGAAGGATATTGTATGGATATATTTGACATAATAGGTCCTGTGATGGTTGGTCCGTCAAGTTCACATACTGCCGGAGCAGTACGAATCGGATATATAGCTGGCAAACTTATGGGAGAACCTATAGCAAAAGCTGAGATACTTTTATACGGGTCGTTTCTGGCAACTGGAAAGGGGCATGGAACAAGAAAGGCCATTGTGGCAGGATTGCTTGGAATGAAGCCTGATGACATGAGAATTCCAAATAGTTTTGAGATTGCTAAGGAGCATGGCATAGAAGTTGTTTTTGGGAAATCAACATTAAGAGAGGCACATCCGAATACAGCACAGATTCTGCTTACATCAGTAACTGGGAAAAAACTTGAAATTGTAGGGGAGTCGCTTGGTGGTTCGAGAATTAATATTGCACAGATTGACGGAATTACTACGAATTTCTCAGGAGATTACCCGACTCTGGTTGTTCATAATATGGATCAGCCAGGGCATGTTGCGGAAGTTACTTCAATGCTTGCACATAAATCTGTCAATATTGCCACAATGCAGTTATACAGGGCCAACAGGGGCGGTAATTCTGTTATGGTGCTTGAATGCGACCAGGAAGTACCAGAGGACGGAATTAACTGGTTAAGGCATGCGGAAGGGGTTGTTAAAGTGACTTATCTTGGTATGATGTGAATGCGTGATATGACAATGTGATATAACATTTTAATCAAAGATAAATGTTGTAATTAAATATAGATATTGAATATAGTAATTGGAGTTATCAAAAGCAGGAGGTTTTATGGCAGAATATCATTCAATAAGTGACCTTGTAAAATTAAGCATAGATAATAATCAGGAAATCTGGCAGGTTGTTCTTACGGGACAGGCACAGGACAAAATGATGTCAGAACGTGATGTATTTGCACAGATGAAGCAGATGTACCGGGCAATGAAAAGCGCAGATGAATTATACGACTGGCAGCTAAAATCGCCCAGTGGAATGGCAGGAGGCGACGGATACAGAATGCGTCAGTATAATGAGTCGGGCAATAATATCTGTGGAGATTTCATAGGCATGGTTATGGAGAAGGCACTTAAAATGGGCGAATCCAATGCATGCATGAAAAGAATTGTTGCTGCGCCTACCGCGGGGTCGTGTGGCGTTATACCAGCCGTGTTGTTGTCTTATGAAAAATGTTTTAATGTTACGGAAGAGGAATGTGTTAAAGCACTTTTAATTGCTGCAGGAATTGGAGCAGTGATTGCTGAAAATGCATCTATTGCAGGAGCGGCAGGAGGCTGTCAGGCAGAGATTGGTTCAGCAAGTGCAATGGCAGCTGCTGGACTTGCATATATGCAGGGAGCAGACAGCAAAGGCTGTGCCAATGCGCTTGCACTTGCGTTAAAGAGCATGCTCGGACTTACATGTGATCCAGTGTGTGGTCTAGTTGAAGTTCCATGTATTAAGAGAAATGTTTCTGGGGCTGTCAATGCGATTACAGCAGCACAGATGACAATGGCAGGTATTAAAAGCGTAATTCCTGCTGATGAGGTCATAGATTCCATGAGAAGAATAGGAGATGACATGCCAGCATGTCTTAAAGAAACCGGAGAAGGAGGACTGGCAATAACACCCACTGCAAGGGGGTATAAAGAGGAAATAAATAATATTGACAACTAATGTCATAAAAATTGACAAAAATTCGACAAAAATACTGTTTTTTTTCGAAATTTAGCAAAAAATCTGTTGATTGACATAAATAATATGCTATAATATAAATGAAAGCGAGAAAAATTGAATTTGTTTGAATGAGTTTGATTGACTTTGCTGATAACATTACACAAAGATATAAGGATAACTCCATAATTCCTTATATTTGACTATATTTCTATCCCCTCTACTCATCCCCGGTTCCCCCAGAACCGGGGAAGTTTTTTATATGCTGGAATACTGTAGCAGTAAGCTATGAGAATGTACATGGAAAGTACACTGCGGAGAAATAAAATGTGTTATAATATCCCAACGTTGTTATATTTAATGATATGCACAGAATTTCTAAGATGGAGTTAATCATGACAAGAAAAGAACTTAATGAAATTAAATCACAATATACATTAGAGAATTGTGGAATATTAAGATTATGCGGCTGCTATGTTGATGGCGAGCGAAATAAAATAACACAGTTTAATGAGAATTTTCTTAATCTTCCAGAAGAAGAGAAGCACAAATATTTTGATATATTTAAGAAGACTCTTTCAGGTACACCGGGAAAGAATCTTATTGATATGAAGTTTAATGTTGATGCATATGCTGATGAAGGTGCAAGAACATTTTTAATGAACTTAAGAGACAGTGGTCTTAAAGATGAACGACTTCTTGATGAATTCTACGACAGGATTATTAATAATTACAGTTATGTTGGCAATTATCTGATTATTCTTATTAATCAGGTGTATGACATTCCAACGGTTACGACTGATAATATTGAGATGGAAGATGCATCTGATGAGGTTTACAGCTACATTTTATGCAGTATATGTCATGTTAATCTTTCTAAGCCGGGGCTTGGCTATGATGAGGAGGATAATAATTTCCACGATAAGAAGCAGAATCATATGGTTGATGCGCCTGATGTAGGATTTCTGTTTCCTGCATTTAATAAGAGAAGTGCAGATGAGGATATGACGATGTTTTATACTAAAGATGTGAGCGAGTTTGAAGACGGGCTTCTTGACTGCCTTCTTGACTGCGCAGTTCCGCTTCCTGCCAAGCAGCAGAAGGAAACATTTACATCGCTTGTAAGCGAAGCACTTGGTGAAGAAGCTGACCTTCAGGTTGTGAAGAATATCCACGAGAATCTTGAGCAGATTATAGAGGAGAAGAAGCAGGAAAGTGCGGCGCCTGTTATGCTTGATAAAAATGAGATGAAGGATCTGCTTGAAAAGAGCGGCGTTAAGGAAGAAAGGCTTGAGAATTTTGAGGAACATTTTGAAATGGCTGCTGGAGAGCATGGAAAGCTGGTTGCATCAAATGTTTCATCTGGAAAGAAATTTGAAGTAAAGACGCCAGATGTTGTAATTAAGATTAATTCAGATAAAACTGACATTGTAAGTACTCAAGTTATTGATGGAAGACAGTGTCTTGTAATCCAGATTGATGAAAGACTTGTGGTTAATGGCATTTCAGTTAATCCGGATACAGGTGAGGTTATAGACAGAAATGTGGAAGAGTATATAGAATAATGAAGATGGAAAGGATGAGGCTGTATGACATTGAAGAAGTTGCTGCATAATTTCAATGGACATCTTCACACAGTTAATGCGCACAGAAGACTGGTAAGAAAATACTGCTTTAAACTTGGAATTTACAGGCAGGGGCTGATGCATGATCTGTCAAAGTATTCGCCATCTGAATTTATACCGGGAGTGAAGTATTATCAGGATGGACACAGAAGTCCCAATAATGCACAGCGTGAAGATGAGGGGGTTTCTAAGGCATGGCTGCATCATAAAGGCAGAAATAAGCATCATTTTGAATACTGGATAGATTATGATGTTGACGGTAGCAGAACAGTACTTGCCGGTATGAAGATGCCGGTCAAATATGTTGCTGAGATGTTCTGTGACAGGATTGCTGCCAGCAGGATATATAACAAAGAAAAATATAAGGATTCAGACCCTTTGGATTATTATATTAAAGGACTTGGACATTATATTATGCATCCGGAAACAGATGCGCTTCTTCATAAGCTCCTACAGATGCTTGCAGACAAAGGTGAAGAGTATACATTTGAATATATAAAGAAAAATGTGCTTAAGAAGTAGTGTAAGAAATAAAATGATATGAGAAGATACAAGTTCCCCGGAGTGTTGTTATAGATACAATACTCCGGTTTTTTTTCTAGATTTTTTCAAGTGCTGATACAAGGTCTTTTAATTGTGCATGTATTTTCTTACGATTGATATCAGAATATCCAACTCCATTGGCAATTCTGTAAAGGTATTCCTGAAAGTTCTGCACAAGCTGTGGATGATTAAAATCAAAAACCATGCTTGGGAAAGCAGTTCTTATTAAAAGTGCCTCAGAACTTTCGTTGACGATTATGCATACATTGTCGTCAGGTTTGTATTCAATCGGAACGAAATAATAATCAGGATGAGTGTCCATTATATTGATTATATTCCTAAGATGCATGGCATATGTTTTAGGAGTGTAATATACAGGAACATTCTGTTTCATAACAGGAAAAATTACAGGAACACGACCTGTCATAATCTGTCTGACGGTTGCCAGGGGACAGATATCAATATTCCGTGTGCCATCAGACAATATTTCACGCTGGTAAGCTGCTTTCATACTAACGCCGAGGCTGTCAGGATTGTCAGATAGGAATTGTGCTATAAGTTCTGAAGGCATTGCAGCAGGAGGAAGGCAGAGACCTTTCTGTATATGTGATGCATGGGTGTTTAGGAATTTCTGGAAACACGTTGAGACATCTTCAGCGGATTCGTATATATTCATTGTTGGACGACAGTATGATAAAAATGTCTTGAATTCAACTTCTTTGGTTGAGACAATTGCTGACTCTGCAGTAAGTACAGTAAATGTCTTGTCAGGAATCGAAGAAAGACAGTCTGAATATACGGCTGCATACCCTGGATATATTATGCTTATCTTAGAAAAAAGATTATCTCTCATTCTTGGATAATAATATGATTTTACATGACCTGTAAGAAATGCAGGAATCCAATAGAAGAATTCTTCAAAAAATTGTGTTGTGTTAACAGGTGATGGTGAGATAAGGCATATTTCATACCCATAATCTAACAGCTTCATAATAAGTTCCTGCAGGAAATCTATAATGTCTTTGTTGTCAAATATACTGTACACATCATCATCTACCCATACATATATTGTTGCCGGGTCTTCGAGCGTCAGAAGGTAGTTAATGAAACTGAGAATCGCCTGGCGTTTTCCGGTACAGCTGTATAATACACTTGTCGCATTAGGTACAACATCAATTGTTCTTATGCCTTGTGTTGTGTTAGTTGATGACGATGAAATATTCTCATTGAGAATGCTGTCAACGAGATTACTTGGAACGGGAAGCTCATCAGCAAGCCATTGATAAAGCATCTCTGAATATTCGGATACAGGTCTTGAATGGTTAAAACGGGAGTAATCTGCTGCAAGAGCCAGTGCCTTACGCTGGTAGTTAAGTTTTATTAATCCGGCAAAATAGTCCGCCATACGTCTTAGGACGTCTTTATTGCGGGGACATTTTCTTTTGCCATTGCGGTATAGGCTGACTGCGGAATTATCAATGTTGATTGCCGTAGCAAGCGTAGTGTTATTAGTGTTGGTTATGTCCATTAGGAATTTGAACTTGTCATTAAAAGTCATAATGTCTCCTTAAGCAAATGCGTGAACGCCGGAAATAATAAGTGTTGTCAGTGTACGGGCCATATCGTCAAGTGAAGTCTGGTTAGGATTAGTTATCCACTCATAATATGCAGAAATCATTCCACCAGCAACAAAGCTGGAAATTAATGGGTATTGTTCTGGAGGAACGTTCATCTTGATGTCGTTATCAATAAGCTCTTTAAGCAGAGTTTCTTGCAATGCTTTCTGAAGTCTGTTAAATAACATATTACCATTGTCAGAGGCAAAAAGGTCTCTTGCTATATCAGCGTCAGACATAATCGTGTTAAGAAAAGCGAACAGAGTCTGTGGTGAAAGCATGTTGTAGTCCTCAGACATAGCGTACATAAGGTCTTTGAGAGATGATATAAGTTCATTGATTCCCTCATCAAGAACATCGTTAACTGTTGAGTAATATGTGTAGAATGTTTTACGGTTGATATTGGCTGCCGCAGAAAGTTCGGTGACAGTTATAGAATTAAGTTTCTTCTTCTGCATAAGTTCAACCAAAGCTTCATAGATTGCTTTCTTGGTCTTTAAAATTCTGCGGTCAGGTTTAGCTTCTGTAACAGGATTAATATCTGGTAATTTATCCATATAAGCCTCCAATTGGTCAATTATTAATTGCATATAAAATGATTATAAAAATTTGATAAAATGAGCGTTTCAGCCATATTTATATTTTACATCATATGCGAACATTAGTAAACAAAATACGACAAAATGTTACATAAGTATCAAAAAAGAAATAATTGACCTTTGATAATGTTTGTTAAAAAACATACAATGTTGATTGGAAATATATTGTGTGTTATTGGAATATGTGTGTATTAATTGTTAAGCTAGTAGAGATGCACAATAAATGTTAATCACAACAAGAGGTTAATCTTATGAAAAAGAAAAATACATTTATTAATGGAACAGCCAGTATGGGAAGAGGTCTTTTATATGCTTACCTGTATATTATGTTCAGACCGAAGATATGTTATCAGAGCAGAAAGGCGAAAGAGGAGATTGAAAAGGGCGGAGTCATATTCATTGGAAACCATGTGGGACACAATGATGGTCAGATGTTTTATATGCTTTTTAGAAACAGTGTCCTCATAATAGCCAAAGACTGGGCTGACAAAAAGATTCTGAAATGGCTTACAAGTGGTGGGAAGTTCATATCGGTTGACCGTTTTGGAACAGATATCACATGGATAAGAGGGGCTTCAGAACATCTTCGTGCAGGTGATAATATGATTATATTTCCAGAAGGACATACTTCCAAGACAGGGGTTATGGACGAATTCAAGCCGGGTTTTGCGATGCTGGCAGTAATGTCAGGGGCGAAGATTGTTCCGGTATATAATAACGGGGAATATCATAAGCTGTTTGGGAAGAGACTTAAGCTGTACGTTGGCGAGCCAATGGAACTTACTAAAGAAGGTAAGGGACTTAATGCTGAGTATCTTGCAGGGGAATGCAAGAGATTCCGGGCGGTTGTGAAGCAGCTCGGAAAGTAGTGGCAGGACGGACGGGGCTGCGGCTGCCACCGGATTTCAATAAAGTAAAAAAGGAGCAAATCATGAATAATTATTTTTATAACATGGTAGATACTGATGAAATGGCTACTTTGGAATATATTCCAACTATTCCAAAGTTTCTTGAATTTATTAATAAGCAATATTCTGATTATCCAGCCATAAGTGACAAGGTTACTACATATACATATGAGGAGCTTGTTTCAAGAGTTGCTAAGAGAGTTACGTTCATTAATTCATTAGGGCTTGAGAAGGGTTCTAACATAGCAGTACTTGCAAAAAACGATCTTGATGCAATGGAACTTTTCCTTGCAATTCCGGCGGCAGGACATGTACTTATTATGCTTCCTAATGCACTTAACGATAAGGCACTTGCGGGAATCAGCATGAAGTTTGACCTTGCCGGTATGTTCGTTGGTAAGGAATTTACAGAGGTTACAGCTAATCTTCCTTGCAAGACATGGTCAAGCAATTCTATTGGTGAGAAAGAAAGTGCATTTGCAGATGTTGAAAAGGATACTACAGCAGCCATATTCTTTACAGGTGGAACTACAGGAGCACCTAAGGGTGCAGTTCATAGCCACGGTTCTATTATGAGAGGTTCATTTAACGGTGTATTCGGACCGGGTAACATTCTTCATAAGAGATATATAGCTATGCTTCCTCTTTCACACATATTTGGTGCGATTATGGGTTATATGGCTAAGCTCTACACTGGCTCACTTACATACACATGTACTGATATGAGAGCCGGTATCGGTGATATTCCTATTGTAAGACCTACAACACTTGTACTTGTTCCTGGTCTTGTTGAGATTATCCTTAACATTGCCAAGCTTAAGGGGAGAGCATTCTTAGGAGATCTTGAGCTTATTATGTGTGGAGCTGCACCTGTTCCTCCAAGACAGATGGCAGAGTGCCGTGAATTAGGAATTACATTATGCGCGGGTTATGGACTTACAGAGTGTGCCAACCTGACATCAGGCAATTGCGATACAGATAAGAAGCCTGAGTCTATGGGACACATTTATCCGGAACAGCAGGTTAAGGTTGTTGACGGAGAACTCTGGATTAAGGGTGACAATGTAATGAAGGAATATTACAAGGATCCTGAGCATACAGCAGAAGTATTAGAAGATGGATGGTTTAAGACAGGTGACCTTGTGGAGTTTGATGATAATGACTGGATATACATCACAGGACGTATCAAGAATCTTATCATTCTTCCTAATGGTGAAAATGTATCGCCAGAAGAGATAGAGGAATTGTTCTACAAGCAGCCGCTTGTAAAGGATTGTCTTGTACAGGAGATGGAAATGAATGGAAACACGGTTATCGGTGTTGAGATTATTCCATATATGCCTGAATTAGAGGGTGCATCCGAGAAAGAAATCCAGAACAGATTGCAGGAAACTGTTAATGAGGTTAATAAGGAACTTCCACCATTCAAGAGAGTGCTTAAGATGAAGGTGAGAACAGAGGATTTTAAGAGATCTGGAGCGATGAAGATATTGAGAAATCAGGGGTAGTGACCGCTGCGTCCGAAGCCGAGCGGGAGCGTGTTTTTGGAGCATAAACCCATAAACCGCAAACCGTCTGAGGACGCCGTCTGCACACCACACCCACTGGATTTCATAAAATAAATAAAAAGGAGATTTAATTATGGTATTTGAGAAGTTAAAGGAAATTTTTGGAAGGGTTATGCCACAGTGTGATCCATCAACTATTACAATGGACAGTGTTCTTACAACAGATTTAGGAGTTGATTCTCTTAATATGATGTTGCTTGCAATAACTGTTGAGGATGAGTTTAAGATTAGATTCAGTTCTGATGCCAAGCTTGAAACTGTTAAAGATATTGTCGATTATGTAGAAGCTAACGCTAAATAGAGGTCACTTATGAGTGAAGTAAAGACAGGGCTTGTACTGGAAGGCGGGGCTATGAGAGGTATTTTCTCAGCCGGAGTTCTTGATTATATGCTTAAGAAAGACATTTATTATGATTACGTTATCGGGGTGTCTGCTGGAGCAGGTAATGCTGTGAATTATGTTTCCAGACAGGAGGGAAGAACTAAAAAGATAATTACCCATGAGAATGCAGAAACCTATTATGGAGTCGGACAGCTTTTTGAGAATAAGAAGATTCTTAATCTTGAAATGCTGGTAGCCGAATATGCACTTAAAGACATTCCTTATGATTTTGACACTTTTTTCGCTTCTAAAACAGAGTGCGAGAGCGTTATTGTAAATTGTGAGACTGGAAAGGCTGAGTATAAGGGCAATTTTAAGACTAAAGATGAATTCTTGAAGTGTCAGATGGCAAGCTGCTCTGTGCCATTTATATGCGAACCTGTTGAAATTGACGGCTATCATTATCTTGATGGAAGCATCATTGATTCGATACCGGTTGAGAGAGCAGTTAAGAAGGGGTGCGACAAGATTGTTGTTGTACTTACCAAACCAGAAGGTTCAAAGCCTACAGATTATTCTAAGGTAAAGAAGCTGATTGAGTGGAGTTACAAAAAATATCCGGAGCTTTGTGAGGTTATGGTTCACAGACGACAGGCTTATGACAGACAGGATAAATTCATGAAAAAGCTTGTTGAAGAGGGCAGGGCCTTTGTTATCCGCCCAGAGGAACAGATGATAAGACATTTTGAGAGTAATAACGAGAAACTTCTTCAGTGCTATCAGTACGGATATGAAACGATGAGAAAACAGTTTAAAGCATTTGAGAAGTTTATGGAGGACTAATAATGAAGGTTTTAGTAGTAAACGGAAGCCCTAAGGGACCTAAGAGTAATACTATGCAGATGACAAATGCGGTTCTTAAGGGACTTAAGGAGACTAATCCAGAAGCAGAGATTGAGCTTCTTACAGTTAAAGATATGGATATTAAGCCATGTATGGGATGCATGAGCTGTTGGGGAAAGACAGCAGGACAGTGCGTTATCAATGATGTTATGCAGGATGTTCATGTTAAATTCATGAATGCAGATGTGATAATATACAGTTTTCCTCTGTATTTCTTTGGCATGCCAGGTCCAATGAAAACATTTGTTGACAGAATAATGCCACTTATGGAGACTTACAAGGGTAAGGTAAGAGATATCGGAGATAATGCGTTTCACGAATTCCGTTATGATGTAAGCGGTAAGAAGTTCTATGTTATATCATCATGCGGATACGGAAGGACTCAGGAGATATATGACGCACTTATCAAGGAATTTAACTTTATCTATGGCAAGGGCAGATATCAGGCTCTCCTATGTCCACAGAGTGAAATGTTTGCAATTCCACCAATGGTAAATCAGATTAATGAATATCTTAAGAGATATACTGAGATTGGTAAGGTTATGGGAAAAGGTGATGATATCCCTCAGGATATGATTGATTATGCTTCACAGCCAATGATTCCACAGAGAGCATTAGAGAAGCTTATGAACAATTACTGGGATGCAGTTACACCAGAGAATCCTCTTCCAGCTCCTAATTTAAGATAAGAGGCGGTTTATGAAAACATATTATATGTTTGGCGACTCGCTTATGCGCGGGGTTATGCCGGATGAAGCATGGAATTATCACAGTTCAGATGCAATCGGTTTTGAGAAAATGCAGGCACAGTATAATATGAAGTTTTTAAATTTTGCAATGCCGACATTTACATCAGAGAGAGTAAAAATGTGGCTTATACAGATAATGTCAAGTCATCCGGTACCTGATGCTGCATTTCTTGAATGTGGTGGTAACGATTGCGACTATGACTGGAAGTCGATATGTGAGGGTAGATGTGACTATGAACACAGGCACAGAGTTGCCCCACAGGATTTTAAAAAGAATTATGAGGATATGATACATTTGTTGCAGGAAAAGGGAGTTGCAGTAACAGCAGTAATTGCACCTCCGATAGCTATTGAAGTGTATCTTTCACATCTGCTTAAAAGTGGAGTGGATAAAGATATTATGTCAGAATATGTGAACTCAGTTCAACAGATGGAAGATGAGTTTGCTGAATATGGTGAAATAATGAGAACCATTGCAAAGGTAAATAATTGTGAAATATTAAGCCTTCGTGAAAGTTTTCTTGCACTTAATGACATTAAGGCATATTATAGTAAAGATGGCATGCATCCGAATGAGGCGGGATATGCTATCATTCGTGATGATTTTACAAAATATTTTTCTTTGTGTGAACGGTGATACTCACATGAGAAGATTTTGCATAATTAGTGGGGATTATATAGAAAGATGAGGAAGAAGAATGTTTAATCTGCGTTTCAAATGTACTGTTATATCAAGCTGGTACATGGTGCTTCATGCTGTACCAAAGGCCAATAAGATGATTGCTAATAAAAGCAGTCATTCTGCAGAAGAACGGTTTGTATATGCCAAGTGGATTATTAACTACATGAGAAAGCATGCCAGAACAAGAACAAAGGTATATGGCAGAGAAAATATTCCGACTGACAGTAATTACATAATGTATCCTAATCATCAGGGTAAATACGATGCATTGGGAATTATTCTCGCACAGGAGAAACCGTGTGGTGTTCTGTGGGGAAAGAAGCAGGCAGAAAGACTTATGAGCCGTCAGGTCTGTGGTCTTATTGATGCAGTAGTTATTGATCTTGACAATAACCGCGATAAAGTAAGAGCAATTATGGATGTGACCAGGCAGGTTAAATCAGGAAGAAACTTCCTTATATTTCCAGAGGGCGGCTACACTGATAATAAGAATGAACTTCAGGAATTTCAGGCTGGCTGCTTTTCATGCAGTTTACAGACTAAGACGCCGATTGTTCCTGTAGCACTTTTTGATTCATATAAATCCATGAACAGCAATACATTTGAGAAAGTTGATACCCAGGTTCATTTTCTGAAACCTATTCTATATTCTGAGTATGGTGAACTTAAGAAAAAAGAAGTCGCCGAACTTGTTAAGAACAGAATTGCGGAAAGAATGGCTCAGATTAAGGCTGGCGAGATTAATGAGAGTTACGAATTGATTGAATAAATTATTGACATATACTATATACACTGATAATCTATTTAAGATTTACTTAATAATAAAGTGGTATGAGGAATATTATGTTGTTTGGTAATAAGAAAAAAAGTGCAAAGTACATAGTAGATGTACATTGTCATATTATGCCGAGAATAGATGATGGTTCCAGAAATATGACAGAAACTATTAAGATGCTCAAGATTGCAGAGTCAGAAGGAATAACACACATTATTGCTACTCCACATTTTAAAAGTGGACATCATAATGCTGCTCCGCAGAAGATTAGTGAGCTTATAAATGCAGTTAACGATGCAGCATCTACGCTTAGAATTAATATGAATCTGTATCAGGGGAATGAAATATTGTACTTTGAGGATATGTGCAGTTATATTGATTCGGGAAAGATTAGCAGGATGAATGGTACTAATCATGTTCTTATTGAGTTCATGCCATCTGATCCATATCAGTATATAAGAAATTCAATCGATGAGATAATTGGTGAAGGATATTATCCAATTATTGCGCATATTGAGAGATATGCATGTATGGTTGCTGATATTGACAATATCAGGGAAATCAAGCATATGGGAGCACAGATTCAGGTTAATGCATCGAGTATAACAGGCAGTATGGGTAAGGACATCAAGAAATTTGTGCACAGACTTCTGAAAGAAGAGCTTGTCGATTATGTTGGAACGGACGCACACAGATGTGAGCACAGCAGAATACCTAAGATGAAGGAATGCACACAACTGCTCTATAAAAAATATGATGAAGCGTATGTAGACAGCATATTATATGGCAATGCATTTGACAGATTGTTAACTGATACTAATACGTTAAAGGAGAACGGATAATGGAACCAAGAAAAAGAACAGATAAGATTGAAGTTAATTTGGGTGATATATTCGGATTATTACTTCATAGAATGTGGATGATACTATTAGTGGGTTTTATATGTGGAGCTGTAGGATTCATATACAGTAACTTTTTCATAACACCACAGTATCAGTCAACAACTAAGGTATATATTCTTAATAAGCAGAACAGTACTTCAGTTACATATAGTGATGTACAGCTTTCAACAACTTTGTCAAAGGATTACGAGCAGCTTGTTACAAGCCGTTATGTAATTGAAGGAGTTATTAAACAGTTAAGTCTCAATGAAACATATGAGAGTCTTGTTGGAAGAGTTTCGGCAGTTAATACTAATGATACACGAATTATTGCAATAACAGTTACGGATTCGAGTGCAGAGCAGGCACAGAAGATAGCTAATGCAGTAAGAGACCTTGCAGCAAAGCATATTACGCAGGTTATGGATATTGAAGCTGTTAATGTAGTAGATTCAGCTAATCTCCCTACAGCACCGGTTTCTCCATCAATTACAAAGTGGACATTTATGGGAATTGTTATTGGTATTATAGCATCAATAATAATTATTATCGTTAAATATCTGCTTGATGATACAATCAAAAGCTCAGAGGATATAGAGAAATATCTGGGTATTAGTACACTTGCGCTTATTCCTATGAATCGTGCTGAATATGAGAATTCTGACAAAAAGAAGTCTTCAAACAATAATAATGGAAAAGTAATGAAGAGTCTGAATGATGCGAAGTCAAAGATTTTCAAATCATAATAGGAATGGAGGACCAGAGATGCAGGAGTTTTTAGTAAAGCAGAGCAATCTTGATTTCAGGACAAGAGAAGCTTATAAGATGTTAAGAACTAACATTGAATTTACAGGTGATAATAATAAAGTAATATTTATAACAAGCAGTATGCCAGGTGAAGGAAAGAGTACTGTTGCATTCGAGCTTGCAATGTCATTTGCACAGAATGGAATGAACACATTACTTATAGATGCAGATACAAGAAAGTCTGTTATGAAAAACAGAGGAAAGAAAGGAAAGATTAAGTATGGACTTACACATTATCTTTCAGGCAAGAATCAGCTTAAAGATGTTATATGTATAAGCGATGTTCCTAATTTCTGCATGATATTTGCAGGACCTGTACCACCTAATCCAAGTGAACTTGTTGGTAATGAAAGATTTGCCCAGATGATAGAGGAGACAAGAAATACATTTGATATGGTTATAATTGATACACCTCCAATAGGAAGTGTTGTGGATGCAGCTGTTATATCTAAGGTGTGTGACGGTGGAATTCTTGTAATAGGAGCTGGCGATATAAGCTATAAGTTTGCAAGAAAATCATTAGAGCAGCTTGAAAAGACGGGTTGTAAGATTCTTGGAAGCGTGCTTAATAAAGTTGATGTATCAGGCAGTTCTTATTATGGCAAGTACTATGGAAAGTATTATGGGAAATATTACGGCAGCTATTATGGTAATAGTGAAAACAATAATTGATGATAAAGGAGTGACACATTATATGTGCCACTCCTTTTTGCAAAAATGTGGTAATTATTGATAAAACGAATATGGAAACTTTTATTATACTATGATATTATAAGTGTAAGTTTTTATGTTCGATTTAATAGCAGTGAAGGGGGGAAATATGAGAAAAAAGAAATTATCGATATTATTGTCAGGTGCTCTTCTGGTTGTAAGTATGATTAGTTACATTACAGTGCAAGGAGACTTATTTAATGAATCAGATGCATATATACAGACGGAAAATATAATGAATGATTCTTATGTTGGAAGTTATGTACGGAGTGGGCTTGATAATAATGCTCCGGTGTATGTATCTGATATTACAACTTATGCTGAGAAAGTAATTCCATCCATATATCCATCAGATATATCTTCTTATAAGAAGGCTCGTCCGTCACGAAACCAGAACCCATATGGAACATGTTGGGCATTCTCATCAATAGGGCTTGCAGAATCAGATTTGATTACTAAAGGACAGAGAGATTCAAGTGTAGACCTGAGTGAATTACAGCTTATACATTTTACATATAATTCAGTGACAGATCCACTTAGCGGAACAAAAGGTGACTATTCAAAGTATTACAATGATAATGCCAGCAATTCGTATCTTAACAAGGGTGGCAATTATGAGATGGCAGTCAGTGGTCAGGAGTTGTCAATGAGTCAGATGTTCCATATAGCAATGCCAGCACAGTATATAATAACGGTCTTGACGAAAAATATGCATATGGTTATGATGTGGCGCATCTGCAGAATGCTTATTTAATCAATGCGAAGAAACAGCCGGATGTGGTTAAGCAGCAGATAATGGAGCATGGTGCTGTTGGTACAAGTTATATTCATTATGACAATGCAGCAGATTATTATAATAACTCTTATTATGACTGGCAGGGAATTGTAAGTGACGGTGGTGGACATGCCATTATGATTGTTGGCTGGGATGATGATTATTCTAAAGATAATTTCACGACTTCAAGTAAACCAGCGAATAATGGCGCATGGCTTATAAGAAACAGCTGGGGTACTTATTTTGATTACTTCTGGATGTCTTATGAAACATATTCGCTTCAGGATAATGTATGGGTATTTGATATGTCAGCAGATGATGGGCTGGATAACAATTACCAGCTTGACGGTGGTCTGTATACAGCAACTATAGGTTATTCTAAGGCAGCCAATGTTTTTCATGTATCCAAGAAAGATGGCGTTGATTCAGAGACATTAAAGTCAGTATCTTTATCATGTACACAGACAGCTGATGTGGGATACACAATTGAAATATATACAGACATAACAGACACTGGTAATCCAGCAAGCGGAACTAAGCATGAAGAGGCAACTACAAGTGGAAGAACTACATATGCAGGAATATACACAATTCCTCTTGAACATGAAGTAATTCTTAATCCAGATACATATTATGCAGTTGTTGTGACCGTGGATAAGGGCGGTTTTGAAATTGAATATGGATATTCAGAAAGTACTAATCCAGGTGGCACAGATGACAAGATGGTATGGGAGAATGCTGTAAGTTACTGGGATAATTGTGAGGGAAGCTATTATTATAATGGCTATAATTTCGGAAAGTTTTATTATAATTTCAGAATTAAAGCATTTACATCTAATAATGTTGAGTTAGGAGACCGATTAGAAGGTAATACTTTAAGCATGGATGGAAAGATTGACATGAATTTTTATATGAATCTTCCAGAAAAGGTTGTCAATGATTCAGGTGCATATATGGAATTTACAATGCCAGATGGATGTGTGTCAAAGAAAATGTTATCTGATGCAAGAGTAACATCAGATGGATTGTATGTGTTTTCATGTGGAATATCGCCAAAGCAGATGTCAGATGTAATAAGTGCAAGAATTATAAGTAATGGAATTAAAGGCAATATATATACATATTCAGTAAAGCAATATGCAGAATCTGTGTTTAATGCGGCAGATGGTGTATATTCAGAAGAAGAAATAAATGCGGTCAAGGCAATGCTAAATTATGGAGCAGCAGCACAGCAATATTTTGAATATAACACAGATAATCCAGCTAACTCTATTATGTCAGAGGCAGACAGAGTTATGGATGAGGCTGCATTTGGAACATACAAAGGAAAATTTGTTAATTCAGATAAAATAGAGGGAATTGGATATTATGGAAGTTCTCTTGTGCTTCAATCAGATACTGCTTTAAGGAACTACTTCCAGTTAGACACTGGATATGATATAGCAAATTATGAGTTCTATGAGCAGCAGGCAGATGGAACGAAGAAGATTATTCAACCACAAGAAGCAGATTCTTCTTTATATTATATAGATATTGATAATGTCAAAGCGTATGAGCTTGGAGACAATTATAACATATATATTAAGAAAAAAATTCGATGACGCTACAGAGATGATGGTTGAATGTGGAATGTTTGTATATGCAAGATATGTATATCAATATTCAGATGATGAAGCACTTAAGAATCTGATGAAAGCAATGTATCATTATAATAATGCGGCAATTGAATATTTTTACTTTTTTAGTTAAATTAGTGCTTGATATTTTTACCCTATGTTTATATAATGATTAGCAAGGCTCATTTCAGTGTGCGGATTGGTCAGCGTATGTTGAAATATTTTGGGCTGGCTTTAGTTATATACTATATCTATAGGAAGATATTGTACATAAAAATTAATAGAGGGGAAAGCTAACTAACTTATGATTAATGTTAATAAAACGAAAGAAAGTATTCAGAACGTTTTAATATTTTTTACTGATGCGATAGCAGTGTTTCTTGCATATTATCTTTCTGGATTCATATGGCTGACAGGTTACAGACACCAGTCATTCTGGAGAGTCATGCAGACACTTAACAATAATATAATTACTATAATTATAGCAATTCTTATTACAGCTCTTTTCTGTAATATTAAAGGAGATGTTCTTAATAGGGGAAAGTTTGAAGAATTTGCTTCTGTTATTAAGAAGAGTCTTATTGCTTCAGCAGTCATAGCTGTATATGAACTTCTAAGTAAGACAATACATGGTGTTCCAAGAAGTGTATATGTTATAACATTTTTCCTTGGAATAGTTCTCATGTATATATTAAGAATGCTCGTTAAGATATATATGAGACACCGTAATGGGGGAATCCGTACATATAGTATTCTTGTTGTTACAATTAAAAGCCGTGCCGAAGATACACTTGCAAAGGCTGCATCAAGAAACGACTGGATGCGCCGGCTTGATGGTGTTGTAATTACAGATGAGGATATGACAGGTCAGACAATCTCAGGTGTTCCTGTCGTTGCAAATGTTCATTCTATGATGAGATATATTAAGAATGAAATTGTTGATGAAGTATTTATAGATGTTGATTATAAGACACGCGAAAGTATCAAGCCTATGGTTATGGAGCTTGAAGATATGGGTGTAGCAGTTAATCTTAAGCTTGAGATTCTTGACAGCTATAAGGATTTCGATTGTAAGCTCGGTTTCATAGGAAGTGTACCTGTCATTACATTTGCTAACAGAATATATGACTGGAAAGAGTTATTCGTTAAGAGATGCATAGATATTTTAGGTTCGCTTGTTGGTCTTGTGTTTATGGTAATTGCAATGATATTCGTTGCACCTGCAATTATGATTGAATCTCCGGGACCAATCTTTTTCAAACAGAAACGTGTTGGAAAGAATGGTCGTTATTTTGAGATATATAAGTTTCGTTCTATGTATATGGATGCTGAGGAACGAAAGAAAGATCTTATGGCACAGAATGAGATGAGTGGTCTTATGTTTAAAATGAAAGATGACCCTCGTATAACTAAGGTTGGCAAGTTTATAAGAAAGACAAGTATTGATGAGCTTCCACAGTTCATTAATGTTCTTAAGGGAGATATGAGTCTTGTTGGTACAAGACCACCAACGGTTGGAGAGTTCAAGCAGTATGAAGGACATCATAAGAGAAGACTTTCTATGAAACCAGGCATCACAGGAATGTGGCAGGCTTATGGAAGAAAGACAGTTAGTGATTTTGAAGAAATTGTTAAGATGGATCTGGATTATATTGATAACTGGAGTATCATGCTTGATATTAAGATTTTGTTTAAGACAGTTCAGTCAGTATTAACTACTGGTGGACAGTAGAATAATTACCCCCTGTGGTATCGCCAGATACTGCAGGGGGTAATTTTATCTAGACATTATGTACATTAACATAGAATAATTATAGTAAAGTTGCACAAAATCAGTTGATTATATAGAAAATATACATAAAAATTAACCATAATGCTTATTGACGCGAATCGGCGGTTGGGTTAAAATGATAATAACTTTTGGTATAGGTGACATGTTGTAGTGCAACATGTCGAAAAGAACATGTTATATGCTGTTAATAACAGGAACTTTACTATGCCTACAATATAATAAGGAGGATTTTATGAAAAAGGGTAAAAGAATTTTAGCCGCTTTTTTAGCAGTGCTTATGGTTGTTGCTATTATGCCATTTACTATGTTTAGTGGTATGTTTACAAGCAAAGCTAAAGCTGCAGAGAGTGGCAAGAAGTACACTTTTGAAGGTACTGAGTTAGAAACAGCTACAACTGCTGGAAAATATACAGATGGTCAGGCTGTTACAGCAGGAACAGATGGATATTTTACTTTCTATATGAGTGCAAAGACTAAGATTGATGGAAGTGAAAAGACTTGGTCAGACGGATATATATGTGCTCAGAGAGTTAACTTTGGTGGCAAAGCAGATGTTACTAATATGAAGAATCTTGTTTCTTTCAAGACATCTAATGCAGCAAAGGTAAAGGTTTACTGGGTAGAAGGTGGAGCAGACAATCGACAGATTGCAATCTTTGGTTCTAAAGGAGATGTAGTAACTAAGACAGAGGTAACAGCAGCGAAGAATGAAGCAGTAGTTTCTACATTAGAATTAGCAGATGCAGGAACATATTACCTTGGTGGTCTTGAGAATAACAATTATATCTTCAAGATTGAAGTTGAGGAGACAGCACCGGTTGAAGAGCCAGTTATCAAAGAATATACACTTGATGGTGCTGAACTTGAAACAGCTACTACAGCAGGTAAGTATACAGATGGTCAGGCTGTTAATGCAGGAACAGATAATGCATTTACACTGTATATGAGTGCAAAGACTAAGATTGATGGATCTGAAAAGACATGGCCAGATGGTAGTATATTAGCACAGAGAATTAACTTTGGTGGTAAGGCTGATATTGCTAATATGAAGAACTTTGTTTCTTTCAAAACAGAGGGTACAGCTAAGGTTAAGATTTACTGGGTAGAAGGTGGAGCAGACAATCGTCAGATGGCAATCTTCAATACTTCAGGTGCAGTAGTAACTAAGACAGAAGTAACAGCAGCAAAGAACGAGACAGTAGTTTCTACATTAGAATTAGCAGATGCAGGAACATATTATCTTGGAGGACTTGAAAATAACAATTATATCTTCAAGGTAGTTGTTACAGATACAGTTGGAGGTGGAAATACTCCAGTTGTTCCTAGAAAAGACTGGTCAGAAGTTGCAGCTCCAGTAATAGGAGAGGTAGCTCAGGATGGAGCAGATGTTACAGTTCCATTTACAATGGTTCTTGGTAATGACGGCGCTGATAAGGTAAGCGTTGTTATGACAGATGCTTCAGGTAATACAGAAACAAAGGGATATGCTCTTGAGGGTGAAGGTGGACAGGTTAAATTTACTCCAGCTTCTTCAGGAGAATATACATTTACAATTACAGCTTCTAGAGAGGGCGAGAATGACAAGGCTGGTAACACAGTTAAGTTTAAATTTGAGTACCCACTTTCAGCACCATCTATCAGCAGTGCAACAAGCATGGGTAATGGTACAGTAAGTCTTGTATGGCAGTCAGTTAAGGAAGCTACATCATACAATGTTTATGTTGACGGAACAAAGGTTGGTTCAACATCTGCTACATCTTATGACGTTACAGGATTAACTGTTGGAACAAAGTATGATTTTGCAGTTGAAGCAGTTAGAGAGACACCAGCTGCTGTATCTGAGAAGTCAACAATATCTGCAACAGCAACATCTGATGCTAAGCAGGTATGGGGCTATATCGTATATGGTAATGGTGCAAGCGAATCTAATTCAGCATATGAAGGAAACATTAATGAAACAGGTTCCGTTACATTAAGATCTGGAGCAGTAGATGCTAATGGAGTTCTTAAGGGAAGCGGTAATAACGGAAAATTAGTTCCAGCATCATTCGATGGTCTTAATTTCTATTATACATCAGTACCTACATCACTTAACTTTACATTAAGAGCTAAAGTAACTGTAGATCAGTGGAATTTATCAAACGGTCAGGAAGGCTTCGGTCTTATGGCAGCAGACAGACTTGGCGGTTCTGGATGGAACAATTCTTATATGGCTGTAGTTTCTAAGACAGAATATTACTGGAATGAAGAAGCTGGTAAGGTTACTAATGATACAACAGCACTTAAAGTATCTCAGAAGATTGGTATTGCTTCACAGGAGAAGAAGGGTCTTACTAAGGATAACATTGCAGCAATAGAAGCTAATGATACTGAAACAGTAAAACAGTTCCAGAGTGCTATGTATCCTCTTGAGCAGAGATATGCACAGAATGTCAATGTTATTGGTAATGCTGTTAAGCCAGTTGATGCAACAATAGAGAATCCTGTTACTGAGATGTATCTTACAATTCAGAAGAATAACACAGGATATTTTGTATCATACGAATCAGTAGATGGAACATATTCAACAACTAAGAAGTATTATGATACTGAAACATTATCACAGCTTGATTCTGATAATGTATATGTAGGTTTCTTCACAAGTAGATATGCACAGGCAACATTCTCAGATGTAACATTTACAACAATTAACCCATCTGATGATGCTCCAGCAGAAGAGAAGCCAATTGAAGAATTAGTAACTAATGCAGCATTTAATTCTAAGACTGCAACAGGTACAAGTGATTATGAATTCAGATTCACAGCTAACTGTGATGGTGTTCTTTCTATCTGGGATAGTGAAGATAACGCAATTGCTACAGATGTAGCTGTTGCAGCTAATACAGTTGTTAAGCCTGCAACAACAACACTTAATGTAGGTAAGAATTCATTTAGATATGTATTTACACCAGATGCTGGCTATATTCCAGAAAAGGATATGGTTATGTCATCATATGAGCCAATTGAAGGCACATTTACTGTAACATACAGAACATATGGTGTTGAAGGACAGTCAATTTATGTAGCACCAGGTAAGTATGGTGTTGGTACTAAGGAAGATCCAATGAGCATCTATGATGCTGTTAAGTATGTACAGCCAGGACAGACTATTGTTGTTATGGAAGGTACATATTACCTTGAGAAGACAGTTAAGGTTGAGAGAGGCGTTAATGGTACAGCAGATAAGCCTATTCAGATGGTAGCTGATACAGATGCTTCTTCAAGACCAGTATTTGATTTCCAGGGATTATGTGCAGGTATGGTACTTGCAGGTGATTACTGGTACTTCCAGGGATTTGATGTAACTAATTCAGCTAATGCACAGAAGGGTATCCAGCTTTCTGGTAAGTACAATACAATGGATAACATTATGACTTACCACAATGGTAATACAGGTCTTCAGGTTAGCAGATATCTTACAACAGATGAATTTGATATGTGGCCAGCATATAACTTAATTCTTAACTGTACATCATATGGTAATGCCGATGCAGGTTATGAAGATGCTGATGGTTTTGCAGCTAAGTTAACAGTTGGTGATGGTAATGTATTTGATGGCTGTATCTCATACAACAACGCTGATGATGGATGGGATCTTTTTGCTAAGGTTCAGTCAGGTTCAATTGGTGCTGTAACAATTAAGAATTCAGTTGCTTATGGCAATGGTTACCTTGAAGATGGTACAGATGCTGGTAACGGTAATGGATTTAAGCTTGGTGGTGACAGCATGTCAGGCAAGCATGTTCTTGAGAACTGCGTAGCATTTGATAACAAGGCTAAGGGTATTGATTCTAACTCTTGTCCAGATATTAATGTAATTAATTGTACAACATTCAACAATGAGTCTTACAATATTGCTCTTTACACAAATTCAGCTAAGAATACAGATTTCTCAGCTACTGGTGTACTTTCATACAGAACATATATGAAAGATAATGTAGAACAGTTCAAGTTACTCGGAACACAGGATAAGACAAAGGTTGATAACGATACTAACTACTTCTGGAATTATGAAGGAACAGCTAAGAATTCAGCTACAACTGTAACAGATGACTGGTTTGAATCAGTTGATACAACAATGGATTACGCAACACATGTATATGCATCACATAAGGTAACAAGAAATGCTGATAACACAATCAACATGAATGGTCTTCTTGTTCTTACAGACAAGGCAGCAGCTAATGCAGGTGCAAGAATGACTGGTACTCCATCAGTTAAGATTACAATTCCTGAGGGAATTAAGGGACATAAGACAATATCTATAACAGGTAAAGATGTTGTTAAGGGTAATACAACAGATGTTGCAGTTATTCAGGGAACATCTACAGATATTGTGTGGACAATCGATGCAGATGCATCTACATTTGATTATATTATGGTTGATGATGTAGTTCTTGATGCTTCTAAGTACACAGTAGTAGCTAATGGTAACATAACAGTTGTTACATTCAAGGCTTCTTACATTAAGAGCTTAAAAGCAGCAGAGCATACATTCAGAGCTTGCTTTACAGATGGTTACATTGCAGAGACTAAGCTTGAGGTTCTTCCTAAGACAGGTGATTTTGCTGGTAATATGACAGCTGTATATGCAATACTTATGCTTATGGCATTACTTGCAGGTTCAGTAGTTCTTTTCGAAAAGAAGAGAAAGAGAGCATAATAAAGCTATAATTTAATAAAACATATGACTGAGGTCTGGATTTCCAGGCCTCAGTTTTTATATATAGATATACAATTATTATTGTACAATTATTACAAAGTAATATTTAGTCTTAATAACTTTTAGAAAAACATTTACTAAAAGTGTTATTGACTATTTGTTCTATTAGATGGTACTCTTATTACAGATTTATGAAAAGGAAAAGGAGGCTTTTTTCATGAGAAAAAGAACTAAAAGAATGTTATCTGTTCTTATGGCAGCTTTAATGGTTGTTAGTATTATGCCGGTTACCGGCTCTAATAACATTGTTGCTAAAGCATCGACAGCAAGTGCAGAGTCATCTGTTGTGACATGGTCAGCAGCAGATATTCTTGCAGCACAAGAAGGAGATTCAGGATTAGTGCTATGTGGCTCAGGTTGGGCTAATAATAATGCTACAGATGACAAGACATTTGAAGACGGTTTTAGCGCATTAGGAGATAATGCCAAGGCAGGATCTACAAAGGCACAGACTAATGGAAAGACAGCAGCAGGAACAGTACCAGATAATGGATGCTATGTAAAATATACAGCACCTGTTAATGGTGAATTAGCTATTAATACTAAGATAGGAAAGGGAAAGACTTTCTATGTAATAGCAGAAGATGGAACTAAGGTAGCAGAAGTAAAAAATGGAACTTCTGGAAGTACATATAATACTGTCAAGGCAGAAGTAGAAGCAGGAAAGACATACTATGCATACCTTGGAGGAGCAACAGCTCAGATCTGGCAGGTATACTTTACACCTGCAGAAGCAGAGTGGTTAGCTGCAGATATATTAGCTTCAACAACATATAATAATGGTTTAACATTATGTGGAACAGGCTGGGCTAATAATAATGCCACAGATGACAAGACATTTGATGATGGGTTCAGTGCATTGGGAGATAATGCAAAAGCTGGTTCAGTAAAAGCACAGACTAATGGAAAGACAGCAGCAGGAACAGTACCAGATAATGGATGTTATGTGAAGTATACAGCAGCAGCTAATGGAGAGTTAGCAATTGATACTAAGATAGGAAAGGGAAAGACTTTCTATGTAGTAGCAGAAGATGGAACCAAGGCAGCAGAGGTGAAAAATTCCACAGATGCAAGTACATATAATACTGTTAAAGCTAAGGTAGAAGCCGGTAAGACATATTATGCATACCTTGGAGGAGCAACAGCTCAGATCTGGAAAGTATATTATTCACAGTTAAATAAGAAGACTGTAGTTGACTGGGAATCAGTAGCAAAGCCAGTTATCAGTAAAGTAGAAGCGGGATCAGATGGCTTTACTGTTACTGTTGAAGGAATTGTGGATGAGTATAATGGGGCTGAAGATATTGTGGTAACAATGCTTCATAATGATGGACAGGCTGGAGAAGCTGTTATAAAGAGATCAGAAGGAACAGCAACAGTTAATTTTACAGCTCATGAAAGCGGTGATTATACATTTGTAGCAACAGCACAGAGATTAGGTTGTGCTGATAAAGCTTCAGATGTTTATGAAGTAAAAGATTTTGTACTCGGTGTTAAGATGCCAACTATTACATGGGTTGAAAACAAGGGTAATGGAGAAGTATATCTTGACTGGGTTAATATAAGTGATGCAAAGGATTATACTTTAACATATAAGGTTAAAGGTTCTGATGAAAGCACAGCAGTTAAGATTGATGGAATCACAGAAGGTGATTATACAGTTAAGAATTTAACAGTTGGAAGTACATATGTATTCAGTGTTGTTGCAAATAGAGCAGATGGATATTGTTCATCTGTTTCAGAAAAAGAGTTATCAGTAACTGCAGATACACAGAAGAACTGGTATGTATCAACTGTTGGTTCAGCTCAGGAGACTAAGGCAACTATCACAGAGGCTGATGGTAATGCACAGGTTATAAATATTGCTAATGGTGATACAGCATCTACGAAAGTTGCTACAGTTGAAGCAAAAGATATTACTAATACAACAGGAAGTATGGAAATTCAGGCTAAGGCTTCAGGAAAGATTTCTGATGATGAAGATGGATTCTCATATTACTATACTAAGGTTAATCCAGAGAAAGAGAACTTTGAATTAACTGCAACATTTACAGTAACAGATGCATCTCTTACACCTGATAATCAGACCGGTTTTGGTGTTGTAGTTGCAGATACATTAGGTGTTAATAACTGGGGTGCACCAAGTTATGTACACAAATATTTTAACTACTTCTCATCAATGATGTACAGCTCTAAGAATAATGCACCAACAATGCGTTATATCACAGGTTATACATCAGCAGATACATCTAACAAAGATGGTGTAGACAGAGTTAATAATAATGTTAAGTTTAACCAGTTAACAGGAACAGATATGTTTAAGGTTGGTGCTGAGTATACATTTACAGTAAGAAAGACTGATGATGGATATGAAGCAGTTGCAACAACAGAGAATGGAACACAGACACAGAAGCTTACAGCTAATGATTTTACATCAGTACAGGAAGATGGAACTGTAGTTGTAGGTGTTATGGTAGCAAGAAAGATTGGTGTTAAGATTACTGATATTAAGTTTACTACATCAGAAAGTAAGGGACTTGCAACATCTGAGGTCGTAGAAGACAAGGTAACACCATCAATCAGAGTATATTCTTCTAACACATGTGGAGCTGGTGAGTATGAATACACAGTAGTTCCTAATTGTGCAGGAACTTTAAAGGTAACAGGAAGTGCTGACGGTAAGACTATTTCTAAGGAAGTAACAGCTGATGAGGTTGTAAGAATTCCAGTTGCAGTTAATGTTGGAAGCAATACTATTAAGGCAGAATTTGAACCAGCAGCGGCAGCTAATATTACATCAACTACAACAGTAACAAGTGAAACAAATGTTACTCGTAAGGTATATGGTGAGGCTGGACAGACAATTATTGTAACTCCAGATGGTAAGACGACTGGTGACGGAACTGAAGAAAGTCCATTAGATATTAATACAGCAGTTTCATATGCACAGCCAGGACAGACTATTCTTATGAAGAATGGTGTATATGATAAATGGATTACAATTAACAGAAGTGTATGCGGAACAGCAGATAAGCCAATTAATCTTGTTGCAGAATCAATCTCAACAGATGGAACTGGTGGTGTTGTATTGTCAGGCGCAGGTCTTGCAGTAATCGGAAGTTATTGGCATGTATATGGTTTATATGTAAAGGATTCATCAGGGGTAGGTATTCAGGTAAGCGGTAACTATAATACAATAGATATGTGTACAGTAAATCATGCGGCAAACAGTGGTATTCAGATAAGCAGAAACGGTGGAGCTGATAACTATGCAGGAATTCAGGGTAAGTTATGGCCAACAGGAAATCTTATCAAGAACTGTGAGTCATTTGATAACTGTGATGCAGGAAGAAATGATGCAGATGGATTTGCAGCAAAATTAACATGTGGTGAAGGCAACAGATTCTATGGTTGTATATCACATAACAATATTGATGATGGCTGGGATCTCTATGCTAAGTCAGTATCTGGTACAATTGGTTCAGTTACAATTGAAAACTGTGTAGCATACAACAATGGATGGCTTACAACAGATGATGTAACTGCAGCAGGTTATAACTATGGTGAAGGTAATGGATTTAAGTTAGGTGGAGGATACCTTAAGGGTGGACATAAGCTTATTAACTGTGTTTCATTTGGAAATCATGCAAAGGGAATAACAAGTAACAGCTGTCCTGATATTTCTATTACAAGATGTACAGCTTACAACAACGGTAATGCAGATTCATATAGCGTAGGTCTTAATACAATGGATTCTATGCTTAAGGAGTGGAAGGTTAGCGGTCTTATATCTATGTCTAAGGCAGATTTAACTGCTAAGGCAGACCTTATTCCTTTCTCACAGCATGGAGATGATAACTACATTTATAATGGATCAGAATCATACAATAATCTTGGTCAGAAGGCTACAGATGAGTGGTTCGAAAGTGTAGATACAACAATCAGACCATCAAGAAATGCAGATGGAACAATTGATATGCATAATCTCTTGGTTATTAAGAGCGGTGTATTAAGCGATAATGTTGGTGCAAGACTTGATATAACAAGTGAAGAAGCAATAAGCGTTAAGCCACAGGCTGGCGAAGTTGTATCTCATGTATTTGAGTGGACAACAACTAAGGAAGCAACATGTACAGAAAAGGGTGAAAAGCATGGAACATGTACAGTATGTGGACATGAAGAAACAAGAGAAATTGAAGCCCTTGGACATGAATTTGCTAATGAGTTCACAGTAGATAAGGAAGCTACTACTACAGAAGAAGGCTCTAAGTCACAGCACTGCTTACATGCAGGTTGTACAGAGAAGACTAATGTAACAGCCATTCCTAAGCTTACAGCAGGCAGTGAAGATGTTAATCCAACACCTTCAACACCTGATAATAAGGATGATGCAAATGTTCCATCAACAGGAACAGATACAACAGTTAAAGAGCCTTCTGCTCAGACAGGAGACACAATGCATGCAGTACCATTTGCATTGGCAATGATTATCTCAGCAGGAGTAGTTGTGATGGTTGTTTCTTCAAAGAAGAAAGTTGTAAAATAATAATTGAATAAATAATAATGGCGGCTGATAGATTTTCATATCAGCCGCCAATTTTTATTGTGTAAAGATAGTGATTAATATCATCTATCTGTAGTTCTGTAATGTAGGGGTTGAATTAACACCAAGTGGGTTAGTAACACCAGAAGCAGTAGTAACCTTGTATGTTACTGTTATGCTTGAACCAGGAGCAATTGAATTGCCAAATCTGTAGGCAACCTGAAGATTGTTGTAATTGCCAGTGTACATTGTATCTCCATTGCTCATCTCTATATCAGAGATAGTGCCGCCAGCAGGAGCAAATATATGGATATAACCAGTAATTGTTCCGCCGTAATTTCCAAGGATGTATCTACCGGCATTGATTTTGTCATTATCACTTAATGTATTGCTATATGTAGCAATTACTTCATAAGTGCTTGATCCATTGCTGTTAACAACAGGCTCACTTATCTGTGTGTCTATATTGAGGAACCATCCTAACTTACACGGATCAGAGATACTAAAGTATACTCCGGTTTCAGGATTTTGAGGATCTTCGTTAAGCCCACCGGAACAGCCTGCATTTTTAACAAGTTCCTGCTCTTCCTCATCTTCCATCCACATCAGAACTGTACGGTTCTTAGCACCGTCTGAGAATACCTTATAATAATCACCAGCTTTTTTTACATCAAAGTCAGATACAAGCTTTGCCATGGTAACCTTAGCTGTTTCTGCAAATAAATTATCAACATAATCGCCTGCGGAAGAAGAAGCATTTGCATTAAGATACTTGTAATAAAGGTCATATTGTAAAACCTGTGTAGCATTTTCACTTGTTAATTCTGTGCCATCGGAAAGTGTTACATTACCGATGTATCCAAGCATGTTCTGAATAATTGCAGGTGTAAGCGAAACAACACCATTAACGTGCTCAGAATTCTTCTGCTCGTAGGCAAGTGCCCATATATAAGCAACTCTTTCAAAGGCAGGATCAAAACATGCATCTCTTGGTGCGTTCATCCATGAACCAAAAAGCTCTTTTTCCTCATCAGTTATACCGGCAGCAGAAGGAGTGTGAGTTGAAAGAACATTATATACACTGCTGAAATCACCTATTGAAAGAATTCCATCGCGGATTCTTATGGTTCCAACTGAACCAGGGAAGCCGCCGGAAGCACGAATCTCAGAAGAGTTCTGTGCGGCAAGCAGATATGTTCTGTCAGAGCCATCTCCTATAAATGTCTTGAACAGAGGAAGGAACTCTTTGAGATTATCATATGAACCAGTCATTGAAGCAATCTGTGCAGAGTAATCAGATATCATGCTGTTAAGTCCCATAGGGAGATTAACCTGATTCATGGAATATACAATATCGTCAATCTTAGGCTCAATATCCTCGAGAAGAGACAGATATGCATTAATAACAGTAATGTTAAAACCTTCATCTACCTTCAGTTCCGATAAAGGATATTCTTCCAAAACAGCTGCTGTTGGACGTGCGATATCATTAGATGCTTCATCTACAAGAGAGAGAAGTTTCTCTACGGAGTCTATATAACCTTTGAACTTAGGAACTTTATAGACTATTTTCCATAGAGGCTTGTCTAATGTGGCATTAATATTGTCAAGTGCTATATCAAGCTCATCGCATGCAGCAAATGTGGAATCAGCATCCTGTGCCTTCAGTGCAGATAATACATTTTTAAGGTCTGCTTTAAGGACTATCGCCTGTTGTTTTATATCAGATATTTCTTTTTTAGCAGTAACAGCACCAAATGCTCCGCCTAATCCTAGAATAAGAATTACCCCAATTATAACGCCGATTATGATACGTTTTCGTTTATGCTTCTTTGTATGGTGCGAGTGATGATGCGAATTACCGGAATTATGTGAGTGGTGAGAGTGATGTTCATGTTCGCTCCACTCAAATGACATTTCATCCATGTATATTAACCCTCCTATCATGTAAGAATAATTAATAAATTGTGTATACAAACAATATTTTAGTTTATCAGATAATAAAGGTATTTACAATAATAATGTACATAACTTATAATACTTTAAGAAATTTTAATAGAAAAGGATATCAGATATGAGTTTACTTACAGTAACCGGACTTACACACGGATTTGGCGACAGAGCGATTTTTAACAATGTGTCTTTCCAGCTTAACAGGCTTGATAAGATTGGATTAGTGGGAGCCAACGGCGAAGGTAAATCCACATTTATGAATATAATAACAGGCAAGCTTATGCCTGATGAGGGAAAGGTTGAGTGGGCTAAGAATGTCAGAGTCGGATATCTCGACCAGCATGCTGTGCTTGAGAAGGGCATGACAATCCAGTCGGTGCTTGCGTCTGCATTTGATTTTCTGTATGACATGGAGAATCAGATGAATGAGATATATGCCGGGCTTGGCGACGCATCACCGGAAGAGATGGATAAGCTGATGGCGGAAGCGGGAACTATTCAGGATCTTCTTACAATGCATGATTTCTATATGATTGATGCGAAGGTTGAGGAAGTTGCAAGAGCATTGGGACTATCTGAACTTGGACTTGATAAGGATGTAACTGAGCTTTCAGGTGGACAGAGAACTAAGGTTCTGCTTGGCAAGCTGCTCCTTGAAAAGCCGGATATCCTTCTTCTTGATGAGCCGACTAACTATCTTGATAAAGAGCATATTGAGTGGCTTAAGAGATATCTGCAGGACTATGAGAACGCATTTATACTGATATCGCATGATATACCATTCCTTAACAGTGTTATAAATGTTATTTATCATATGGATAATCAGGAGCTGAACCGTTATACAGGCGATTATGATAATTTCCAGAAGGTGTATGCTGTGAAGAAGGCACAGCTTGAGGCGGCTTACAATAAGCAGCAGCAGGAGATTGCAGAGCTTAAGGATTTCGTTGCAAGAAATAAGGCGAGGGTTGCCACAAGAAATATGGCGATGTCGAGACAGAAGAAGCTTGATAATATGGATATTATAGAGCTGGCAGCAGAGAAGCCAAAGCCAGAGTTTAATTTCAAGACTGCGAGAACACCGGGAAGATATATTTTCCAGACACACGACCTTGTTATCGGTTATGATGAGCCGCTTTCAAGTCCGCTTAACTTAGAGATGGAGCGAGGCCAGAAGATTGTGCTTACTGGTGCTAACGGTATAGGTAAATCTACATTATTGAAGAGTATATTAGGACTTATCAAGCCTCTGTCAGGTGATGTTGAGCAGGGCGATTATCTTGAGATAGGATATTTCGAACAGGAGACTCCGGCTGGAATTGAAACTACATGTCTTGAGGAGATATGGCAGGAATTTCCAGGATATACACAGTATGAGGTTCGTTCAGCCCTTGCCAAATGTGGTCTTACAACCAAGCATATCGAGAGCAAGGTTAAGGTTCTTTCTGGTGGAGAGCAGGCAAAGGTGCGTCTGTGCAAGCTGATTAACCGGGAGAGTAACATTCTTGTACTTGATGAGCCTACTAACCACCTTGATGTTGATGCCAAGGATGAATTAAAAAGAGCCCTTATGGCATATAAGGGCAGCATACTTATGGTCTGCCACGAACCAGAGTTCTACGATGGTCTTGCGACCGATGTGTGGGACTGTGGAAAGTGGACAACACGTATTTAATTGTATGATATGCGGTTGCCGCAGTTAATCATTAAAATAATCAGGAAAATGTTTTCTGATTGCATCAATATTTTCAGAATATCTGCTCATATGTCTCTGCGATATATGGGCAGCTTTTTCTTTGTCTTTATTCTCGATGGCGGCTACAAGTTCTCCATGGTCTTTCAGGATTCTTCCTGTTTCTTTGCATCTGAAACTTAATATTGTAGTTCTGTCAAAATGTGGTGCCATGCTTTCGACAAGGTTATACCAAACTGTTTTGCCACACATTTTATACAGGCTTCCGTGAAATTCTTTATCAAGTATGAAAATCTTTTCTTCATCACCTCGTTTGATATACATTTCCCATAAGGCTACATTTTCATATAAGGAATCAAGCTGGTTCTTTGTCAGTATATCGCATGCTTCAACAGCAAGCTGCGCCTCAAGTACACAGCGTAAGTCGCGGAGCTGTTCTACGATATCTGTATTGACATACGAAACAAATGCTCCAATCTTAGGTTTTATCTCTATCAGCTTTGACTGTGCAAGTTCTAATTCTGCCTCGCGTAAAGGATTATTGCTGACATGCATAAGTGAGCAGAGTTCAGGTGCTTCAAGCTTCTGACCCGGCAGCAGGTTAGTGTGGACAATGTTGTAAATAAGCTGTCTGAGTACATAATCTTTAGCAGCTTCATCTTCTGATTTTTCTGTAATATTTAACATAGATACCCCCAAAATGTTAATGATATATATTTTATATCATATTTTTGTAAAATTGTCTATTTTTTAACGCTTGACATTTTTGCGACTGATATATATTATATAGCACGAAATATATAACATATAGAGTAATATAAAAGATACGGAGGTTAATGATGAGTGGCACAGTAACTAAAAACAAAAAGATAACTCTCATTCACAAGCTGGCATATGGAAGTGGTAATATGCTGGGAAGCGGAGCTTTGGCGATAAGCGGGGCATGGCTTTTATATTTTTACACGACATTTTGTAATATGTCGGTTGTTAAAGCTACACTTATATTTTCAATTGCAACATATCTCGATGTAATTCTTAATCCTTTGATGGGATTTATTACAGACAGCTTTTACAGAACTAAGCTGGGAAGGAAGTTCGGACGAAGAAGATTCTTTATTCTTACAGGTATTCCGCTTATGCTTCTTTATCCAATGCTCTGGGTAAAGAATATGAATTTTTTCTATTATCTTACAACTTATATTCTTTTTGAATTTGTGTATACAAGTATTATGATTCCTTATGATACACTTGCTGTTGAGATGACTTCGGATTTTAACCAGAGAACTTATCTTACAGGATTCAAGGCAATGTTTGGAAAGCTGGCTAACTTCTTAGGCGCAGCTATTCCGGGATTCTTCATTGGAATGCTTGGCAAGGATTCACCACTGCCATTCTTCTATACAGGTGTTACATACTGCGTAATTATGATTATTTCGCTTACATTTCTCTACTTCAATTCATGGGAAAGACCTTATGAAGATGTAGCAGAGGAGAATATTCCTAATTTCGTTGAGGGAATTAAGAAACTTTTCGTTGATATTGCATCAACATTAAGAATCAAGACTTTCAGACAGCACCTTGGAATGTATCTGTTTGGATTCGGTGCGGAATGGCTTTTTACAGCGTGCTTTACTTATTATATAGTATTCTGTCTGAACCAGCCTTCAACACTTGTTTCAGAGCTTAACAGCTTAAGCAGTATCCTGCAGCTTATATCAACAGCTGTATTCATCGGTATTGTAGCAAAGAAGGGATTTGCAAAACCATTTATCGCAGCACTTTCAGTTGTAATCGGCGCAATCCTCTGCTTTTTTGGAATATTTGTATTCCATATAGCTCATATTACAGTTCTTGTATTTGGTGTAATGGTTATATTCGGTCTTGGAACAGGTGGAGTTTATTATATTCCTTGGACAGCGTATACATTTATGGCGGATGTTGATGAAGTCGTAACTAACAGAAGAAGAGAAGGTGTATATGCCGGAGCAATGACAATGGCTGGAAAGCTTATGAGAGCAAGCGTTGTCTTTATCTTAGGTCAGGTTCTTGCTGCATTTGGATTTGTCTCAGGTGCATCAACACAGCCACAGAGCGCAGTCAATGCGATAGCAGGTGTCCTTCTTATCGGTGTTGGCGGACTTGCAATAATCGGAATAGTCTTCTCATGCAGAATGAAGCTTAACCACAAGACTCATAAGATTGTCATTGACGAGCTTGACAGAGTCCATGCTGGCGGCAGAAAAGAAGATGTTTCTGAGGAAACAAGAAATGTTATTGAGAAATTAACAGGTATTTCTTATGATAAATGTTTTGGTAACAATAATATTGGTTATAAGGAATGAGAAATTGAATAATAATTGATAGCAAAGCCCATAGAAGCAGATTCTATGGGCTTTTGTGTTAAAAAATCATATCAGCATCATAGTCAGATATAATCCGACACATACGGAATTCTATGGAAAAGTATGTCATCCAGATGTTCAATAGCTTCATCTGATGCCTGTATCTTGTCCATGACATGAAGCTTCTCAGCAGTTTTGTAGCCAAGCATTAATGTGGTTAATGTGCCGATTGACATGGATACTTCGTAATCAGGCTGCTGTTCGGTTTCAATACATCTGCCATTATCAAAAAGGTATGTAAAGTAACCGTTGTTCCATGCCAGGAGGTCATCTTCAATGTAGAAGCGTATGCATACAGAAGGCTCGTCCGGGTCGCATGCATATTTGGCAAAGAACTGCCTGATATCAATGACTCGACCCATTGTGTATGGGCGGATTGTCTCTTTAATGTCACTGTCATCAAGTTCAAATGCGATTGGCTCACTGTAGTAATTGTTTCCACGGACCTCGTCAATCATTGAATCGTGGGCATGTATGAATTCCCACAAGCCAAGCTGTGCCTCGCGGTTAAGATAAATCATTTCTTTCACATGCATGACATCAGAACTTATCATGTATACCATATATCCGTAAGGTACATCGTCCTTAGAATAATAGATGGCAACAGATGTGTCGTCCTCGTCCCAGCGCCAGTATTCTTCCCATGCAAGGTTATTTCTATATAGACAGCCGTGTGTCTTTTCAGCAAATTTGGTATGAAGCTCCTTAAATTCTTTGTCGTCCCATGAGACTCGTCTGACATAACCGGGCTCATTAAGCTTTCTTGGAATCTGTGTATCCTTGATTGTATAAGTCATCTTGTTAGAGATAATTTCCCAGCCAAGACCACGGTATAATGGAATTGAATATGGATACAGCAAAGCAAATGATTTGTGTGCATCTCTCATTCGTATAAGGCTCTGAATCATAAGTCTTTTCATGATTCCGTGTCCTGTGTATTCAGGGTATGTGCATACGCTTGTAACAAAGCCTACGCTGTATTTAACACCATATATATTCATATCAAGCGGGTATACTGCAAATTGTGCAATCAGATCATCACCATTGAAGCAGCCAAGTACATCAGCTCTTTGAAGAACTGGGAATTTGGATTGGGTAATCTCATCATCCTTCCATCCTGTCTCGGCAAGCTCCTGTTCAGTTACCTGAAAGGCATATCTTAAAAGTGCATTGTATTCTTCAGCGTCATCTATAGTGAGAGGGCGCAGTGTATAGTTGTTTTCATCATTTTTGCTCATTGTGTTTGTTCCTTTTCTGTGTGTGCGGTTTTCGTACATAATAATTTTTATTCTTGCATTGAAAAATCCTATTTTTCACACTATAGCACTGGGGGCGGTTGTGGTCAAATATGAATGAATATTATACTTAATAAAATATTTATATATGACATATTGAATATGATGTAAAATAATGATAATATACATATACAATTGTTAGAGATGGATTGACACCATATATGATACCATATATAATGTAAATAGGGGGTATTTGTAATGTCCAAATGGGATAAATTATTAATGAGAATATCTAATTTATCAAAGGATATTCGATTTGACGAATTAAGAAAAGTAATGGAAAGCTATGGTTATAAAATGAATGCACCGAGGAGTGGAAGCAGTCATTACACATTTAGGAAACAAGGATGTCAGCCTATTACAATACCAAGACATGAACCGATTAAGAAAGTATATGTAGAAATGGTAAAAGAGATTGTTGAAAGTGAGGCAATGAATAATGAAAACGCTTAACGACTATATGGCAATGAATTATCGTATGGAAATTATAGAGGATAGAGAAGAAGGCGGATATGTAGTTTCGTATCCAGAACTTCCGGGATGTCTTACATGTGGTGAAACTATTGAGTCGGCAATAGCAAATGCTCTCGATGCTAAAAAAGCATGGTTGAAGTCAGCTTTGGAAGACGGAATAGAAATTCATGAACCGGATAGTTTAGAAGAATATTCAGGGCAGTTTAAGTTAAGGATACCGCGAAGTCTGCATCGTTCTCTTGTAGAACATTCTAAGAAAGAAGGAATAAGTATGAATCAGTATTGTGTATATCTTCTTTCGAAAAACGATGCAATTTACTCAAAGTAAGGAGAAAATTATGGCAATTAAATCAGAAGCTAAATTAACCACATTTGAGGCAATAAGCATGATTGTGGGAAACAGCATAGGAACGGGAATAATAGCAGTTCCGTATCTTGCAACGAAGAATAGTATGATTGATGTCATCTGGATGGTAGGAGCGGCTTACATCATTAATGTAATTCTACATCTTATAATTGCGGAACTTTCGTATAACAACGGTGGTGTACAGCTTGTAAAAAGCTTTGAGGGGGAATTGTTCCACGGAGTTATGAAGAAGGTATTCAGCTGGATTGTTTTTGTGGTGTATGGACTTGCGATTATGATAGGAGTAAGTGGCAATATTAATGGTGGAGCGCAGATATTTGTGAACTGGTTTGGACTTCCACTGTGGGCAGCGCAGATAATATATTATGTGATTGCTGGAATTGTAGTATTCATGGGAATGAAGGCGGTAGGAATTGCACAGAAATACGCTGTAATACTTCTTATGGGAATAGTTGCAGTTATGACAGTAGGAACATTTACACATCCAGTTAATGGATTCTATACAGCACCTTTCCATTGGAATAATCTGCTTGCACTGTATAGTATGGTTGTATTTGCGACATCAGCAAATCAGGCGGTTATTCAGGTTGTTAAAGGGCTTGATGGCAATCCGGGTAAGATAAGAAAATCAATATTCATAGGCTTTGGTCTGTCGTCAGCGTTCGTGCTTGTTGTGACACTTACAGTTCTTCTTGGAACTAAGGGAACAATAGATAAGGAACTTGCTTATATGCAGCTTGGAGAGAGCATCGGAAAATGGGCAGTTATTCTTGCAGGTATCTTTTCGCTTTTTGCACTGCTTACAACATTCTGGAGTAACACACTTGCTTTAAGAGATGTCGTGCATGAGCAGGTTGGAATCGGCAACCGTGTAAGCTGGCTTATAGCGACAGTTCCATGTATATTATTTGCAATATTCGGAGTAAGCAGCTTTATAATACTTACAAGAATTATGAGTGGTGTAGTTGTACTGGTGAGCATAATGCTTGTTCTTACATATGGTAAATCAAGAAAGAAAGCAGGAGCAAGTCCTATATGCGGAGTGATAGGAACGCGGCCATTTCAGATTCTTATGGTAGTATCGACGATAGTTTCGGCTATAGGAGCATTAATACCGCTCAGCTAAACATATAACCGGTATTAATTTTAGTGCCGGAAAGAAAGGCGTGAAAGTATGTATAAATCGGACAATTTAAAGCAGACAGACAATGAAACATTTACATATACAATTGATAAGAATAAAGATTTTAAGATATTGCAGCTTACAGACCTTCATCTGGGATTTGGTTTTATATCAAGAAAGAAGGATAAGCTGGCGCTAAATGCAGTAACAAAGATTATTCATAAAGCAAAGCCTGATATGATAGTGCTAACTGGAGATTCTATATTTCCATTTCTGCCAAAGGCAGGAACGCTTAATAACAGAAAGCAGGCGTACAAGCTGATGAAATTCATGGACAGTTTTGCAATTCCATATACGCTTGTTTTTGGTAATCATGATTGCGAGATGGGGTCGACATGTAATAAGGAAGAACTGGCACAGATTTATAAGAAGGGGAAATACTGCATATTTACTGAAGGCAGGAAAGAGCTTACAGGTGTAGGAAACTTCTTTATTAATCTTACCGATTCAGATGGCAATGCTTTATTGCCACTTGTCATGCTTGATTCTAATATGTATGGTGAAGGAGGCTGGTTTTACAGCGGATTTGACCGGATACATGATGATCAGGTGGAGTGGTGCATGAACAGGCTTAATGACTTGAAAAAATGTAATCCGGATATTAAGGCGATGGCATTTTTCCACATGCCGCTTGCGGAATTTAAGGAAGCATACCGTAAGATGAAGCTTGGTGATAAAAGCGTAATATATCAGCATGGCAGTATTGCTGAGAAGAATGAGCATTTTGGAATTTCAAAGTTTGAAGGAACATTTTTTAACAAAGCAGTAGAGAATGGCGTTATTAAATGGATGTTTTGCGGACATGACCATCTGAATACACTTTCACTTATATATAAGGGAATCCAGATGACATATGGAATGTCAATAGATTATCTGGGATATAAGGACATAGATAAGAGTTATATCCAGAGAGGCGGTACTATGATTACGAGAAAGCCTGATGGAAGAATATTGGTTAGCATGATACCGCTTGGAGCAGTAATTTCTACAAGGGTAAGCGGTAAGAAAAATGAAGAATAGGCTGAATAAGGCAGAAAAAGGGCCTCCCCAAGGAAGAGGGTAAGCCCTGCAATGATTTGAGCAAAAATCATCTACGCGTCTAATATAACACACAGTTTATGGGAAAACAAGGTAAAATTTGACAATATTAGAACTTTACAACTTTACTAAAAAGGTCGCAAGCCCAGTGTTTATCAGTGATTGCGTATACTAAGCTGTGTGGCGTTATACTTGTGCTTTTTAAAGTACAATTTCTTAGATATTAGTATTAAGTGCAATGTAGTTTTCGTTCATTTCAATAACGATATCCTTGCCGCTGTTAATCATGAACAGCTTAACATAGTTGGTAACAAATGCATATCCAACGGAAGTGATGAAACTATAGTCATTATCGAAGCCCTGCTCGTTAGCAGCATACTGTTTGTGGTTAGTTATGAGATAATCTAACATTCTGTCAGCAGACACACCGCGACCATTATTAGATATCAGAGGTTTGTTAATATCGTTCTTGTTTTCTCTTATATAATTCATGAACTTAATTTCATATAACACATGCTCAGACATCGGTTCTGGATACCATGAGTTATGTGGAAATGTAAAGTAATCTTCTATGTAATGTAAGGCATAGCCTAAAGACAAAAAAGAAAAACAGTTCATTTTGCCATGTCTTTCAAGACGCTGCAGCCTTCTTGAGACTTTATTGTAGGAAGAATCCCATGTATGTCCCTTAATATATGTATGCAGAAGAATATCCGGCATAATACTTCCGAGTCTTAAAGCAAGATCATGTCTTTTCTTAAGCTTAGGAGTAAGTCTTTTGGTTACGGTTACATGTCCGTACTTGTTCATTAATTTCCCTTTCATAAATGCTTTATATCCGAATAATAAATACGAATATAAATAGTCCTTTAGTCCTATAAGAAAGTAACACCTTTTAATATGTTTGTCTAGCACATTATGGAAAAGAATACATGAAATTTATGTAAATTTATTTTGATAGTCAAGCAAATACAAATCTTACGAACATATTGCAATCAGCAGCACTTGTTTATGTATATAGATTCTGGCACAGTTTAGTTCTGATTTTTACAATTTATAATATAAATGAGGTCGTACAATTCAAAGCATACAATTGTTAAGGCAAAGGCGCCCAGTACAGCGAAATCCGCTGGCTGGGCGCTTTTCCTGTATATCGTACAGATTGCAGGCAGCCAGAAAGAGATGTAGAAAGGATGGTAGTTATGGGAGCAAGAATTGAAGAACATCCAATATTGGGAAAACAAGAAAAAGGAAGGCTTGTAACATTTTATTTTGATGGGAAAGAACTGACAGGCTATGAGGGAGAACCAATTGCAGCGGCTCTTAAAGCGCAGGGCGTTATGATACACAGATATACAAAGAAAGAGCATAAGCCAAGAGGAATATTCTGTGCGATAGGAAGATGTACAGACTGCGTAATGGTTGTTAATGGAAAACCAAATATAAGGACATGTGTTACTCCTTTAGAGGAGGGCATGAAGGTCCAGACACAGTATGGAGTGAGTGACAAACCATTTGAAGAGCAGTAGATGAAAGGAAGTGTGGATATGAAGCGATATGATCTTATTATAGTTGGTGCAGGTCCGTCGGGGTTATCAGCAGCAATAGAAGCAGCTAAGAGAGGACTTGAAGTAGTTGTATTTGATGAAAATGAGAAACCAGGAGGACAGCTTTTTAAGCAGATACATAAATTCTTTGGCTCTAAGGAGCATAAGGCTAAGATAAGGGGCTTTAAGATAGGTGAAGATTTATTAATGGAAGCAGATGCAGCAGGAGTTAAGGTTGTTCTTAATGCAACAGTCTGTGGAATGTATCAGGACAAAGAGATTACAGTAAGAATTGGCGATGAGATACATCATTTTAAAGGAGATTCAATAATAATTGCTACAGGCGCAGCAGAAAATATGGTTACATTTCCAGGCTGGACATTGCCGGGGGTTATTGGTGCAGGAGCAGCACAGACAATGATGAATCTTCATGGAGTTAAGCCAGGAAGCAGAATTCTTATGCTTGGCTCAGGAAATGTAGGACTTGTTGTAAGTTATCAGCTTATACAGTGTGGCTGTGAGGTTGTGGCACTTGTTGATGCTGCACCAAGAATTGGCGGATATGGAGTGCATGCAGCAAAGGTAGCACGTACAGGAGTTCCATTTTATCTGTCACATACGATAGTAAAAGCAGAAGGAGATGACCATGTTACTGGAGTAACAATAGCAGAGGTTGATTCATCTTTCAAATTCATACCAGGTACAGAAAAACATTTTGATGTAGACACAATATGTCTGGCCGTTGGACTTTCACCTATGTCACAGCTTCTTAAAATGTCAGGCTGTAAGATGGAGGATAATTCAAAGCGTGGAGGACAGGTTCCTATATGTGATGAATATGGAAGAACTTCTATTCCGGGGGTATTCGTTGCGGGAGATGTTTCAGGAATTGAAGAGGCAAGTTCAGCTATGATTGAGGGACGTATGGCAGGAATCGCAGCAGCTGAGTATCTGGGATACATAGATAAAACAGAATTAGATGAGAATTTAAAGAGCCTTGATGTAGCACTTGATGGTTTAAGACAGGGAATGTTTGCACCAAAGAACAGAGGTAAGCTTATAGAAAAAACAGAGGAAGGAATCGATATTTCTACAACACTTCTTACTAAAGGATATGTTGCAGATGATGAGATTGAGAGATTTCCGGGTGTGACAAGAAGACCGGGAGTTCATCCTGTAATGGAATGTACCCAGAATATACCTTGTAATCCATGTCAGGATGCATGTCCTAAGAAATGTATCAAGATAGGAGAAAGGATTACTTCACTTCCGGCTGTTGATGAAAGTGCAACATGCGTTGGTTGTGGAATGTGCGTGGCTTCATGTTCAGGTCAGGCAATTTTCCTTGTTGACGAAACATATGAAGAAGGCTTTGCAAGCGTTACGATGCCGTATGAGTTCTTACCTTTGCCAAAGACGGGTGACAGAGGAATAGCTCTTGGACGTAATGGACAGAAGGTATGTGCGGCGGAGGTTATCAGTGTGAAGTCTTCACCGGCATTTGATAAAACCAATCTGCTTACTATAAAAGTTCCTTCAGAATTTGTTATGAAGGCAAGATTTTTCAAGAAAGAGGCATAATCCTCCCCTCACCAGGGGCTGGATTTTGCTACGCAAAATAAGGAGGATTGAATATGCATGAAGTAAATGACCGTTCAAGGGATATAGGAGAATTCGTTCCGGCACCAGATGACGATATGCTCATCTGCCGCTGTGAAGAGATTACAAAGGGTGAGATAAGAAAAGCTGTTCATGAGGGGATGTGGACAATGACAGAAATAAGAAGATATTTAAGAACAGGAATGGGACTATGTCAGGGACAGACCTGTGCAAAGCTTGTTAAGGGAATTGTTGCAAGGGAATTAGGAGTATCACCTGCAACACTTGAACCGGCAACAAGCAGAGCACCAATGAGACCTACAGAAATGAGAATTCTTGGTAATGAAGCAGAGGACAACAAGGAGGTGTAATTATGGCAAATACAGCAGATGTAATTATTATAGGTGGCGGAATTATAGGTAATGCTATAGCCTATTATCTGGCAAAGAAAGGCACTGATGTAATTGTTCTTGAAGGCAGCGACCATATTGGAAATGGTGGCTCGTCAAGAAATGGCGGAGGTGTCCGCCAGTCAGGACGAGACCCGAGAGAACTTCCTCTTGTCATGTACGGAATAAAGAACCTGTGGCCATCACTATCAGAGGAACTTGAAGTTGACTGTGAATATCATCAGGATGGAAATTTAAGACTTGGAAAGAATGACAAACATAAACAGATTCTTGAAGGGCTTACCGAAAGGGCTGTCAAGGTGGGACTTGATGTAAGAATGATAGATGGAGATGAAGTACGCCGTATTAATCCTTATCTGTCAGATGAGGTAACATGTGCAAGCTGGTGTCCCACAGATGGTCATGCCAATCCGCTTACGACAACATTGGGGTTCTATAAGACAGCAAGAAAGCTTGGCGTAAGATTCATTACGGGTGAAAAGGTAATAGAATTAAAGAAGATAAAAGGCCGATTAAAAAAGGTAATCACCCCTAATAATATATATGAAGCAGATACAGTTGTTGTGGCAGCCGGCTATGAAAGTAAAGAAATTCTTGGTACGGTAGGAATAGATGTGCCTATGAGTAGAGTACTTATTGAAGCACTTGTAACAGAAGCTGAACCACATATGTTTGACCAGATGTTAGGAACAGCAGAAGCTGATTTTTATGGACATCAGACAAAGCATGGTTCATTCGTATTTGGTGGCTCATCAGGTTATGAGGCAGTCAATAAGGATAATGGAACCCCGATATGCAGCAGCATTACTGCTCCTTGTATATGCAGAGGTATTATGAAATATTTTCCAGATCTTGCGGATGCCAAGATAGTAAGGACGTGGGCAGGCTGGGCTGACCAGATGAAAGATGGTGTTCCTGTATTAGGAAATGTATCAGAGGTTCCGGGGCTTGTTCTTGCAACAGGATTTTGTGGCCATGGTTTTGGAATAGCACCCGCAATTGGTCATGAACTGGCAGATTTAATAGTAGATGGAAAAACATCTATAGATATAAATGCATTGCGATATGATAGATTTAAGGCTAAAATATAAATAATATGGCTTGGACTTTTGGTGGAATTATATATCTGCTAAAAGTCCGAACTTGTCGTTGGCTTAAATGTAAGGGGAAAAGAGGAGGCAATATGGAGTATAAAACAGACAAATTAAGACCAACCCAGCCTTTTCTTGTATTGGAGACGCAGGATTTTAAGCAGGAAATATATCTTAATCAGGGGATATCACATTTCTACACATTCAGACTTAAAAAAACAAAGGAAATAACTACAGTACCTGACAGTTGTGTAGATATGCTTTTCGAATATGGAGAAAATGGAATGACTGCTTATGCAATTGGTAGTCCTATTAAAGCATTAGATGTAGAGTGGCAGGGGAAGAAAGAGTATTTTGGAGTGAGGTTCATGCCTGGAAGCATGCCGGTTGGACTTAATGTGACATTGCGGGATCTTGTTGACTGCAGATTCTATCTGGAAGATATACTTCTTGATAATAATGGAACATTTGTAAGTGGGATGGAAAAAAAGAAGACATTCAAAGATAGGATTAATTATTTTCTTGAAGAATATACTAAACTGGAGATGAGACAGGAAAAGCCGTTTGGTAAGATGGAGATACTTATGGCGGTTAAAGAGCTGGCATATAATTCAGGAGGCTTGATGAGAATTTCAGAAATGGCTGACACAGTTGGATATACAGAAAGATATATTAATAAGATTTTTATTGAGCAGATGGGATTTTCTCCTAAGGTATTCTGCAAGATAATACAGTTTCAGAGAAGTCTGGAATTCCTTAATTATGGCAATGTGGATAATATGACAGAAGCAGCTGTTAATCTTGGGTATTATGACCAGCCGCAGTTTATAAGAGATTTTAAGATATATTGCGGAATGACACCTAAAAGATATCTTATGCTTACTAAGAGAATCAGATACAACAGTCTGGTTGAAAATGTGTCATAAAAAGTGACTTTCAACGTTAAATATGCTACAATATGCAGGCAAATATAAGTGAACGGGGAGATTTATATGTCACAGTTGACAAAAAAAGCAATAATGAAGTGTACACTTGAGCTTGCTGAAAAAAAATCACTGAAGAAAATCACGGTTAAAGATATAGCTGATGAATGTGGTATTACGAGGAGCACATTTTACTATCATTTTTCTGATATATATGATGTACTGGATGGTGTTGTCCAGACAAAGATTGATGAATTCAATGAAGAGTACAATGGGAAAATGGACAAGGTTCTTATGAGATTTATTGAATATAGTATAATCCATAGGAAAGTATGGGCTAATCTTTTTGATGCAAGAGGAAGAGAGTGGCTGGAAAAATATGTTAAGACACGAATTCATTATCTGGCACTTTTGCAGATTAGAAAAATGTCTGAAGGATACATACTTTCTATTAAGGATGTTGAGATTATATGTAGTTTCTATGAAGAAGCTATATTTGGATTGCTTATAAGATGGATTATTAAGGAAGAAAAAACCAAGACTGTTGATGAAATCAAGGATACCGTTGAAAGAATCGAGAAATTATTTGAGGGACAGCTTGAGCTTATTATATCTAATATGAAGAAGTAATTGCCAGAGAGCGGTGAGGTTATTGATATTTCAATGCTTAGCTGATAATATTCAGACACTTTGATGGAAATGTCCGAAATTAGTACAATTATAGAACCCGTGTAGCGTTTTCAAACACTACACGGGTTTTGTTATGCCAAATTTTTACAAAAAAATATATAATGTGTAGGTGTTTTTTTAGTGGACGCACAATATAATTAAAGAAAAAGGATGGAATATTATAATGAGTACTAACGAAATTATGCCAAAGTTAAAAGACTTTTTATGTGAGAATTTAGGAATTGATGCAGATGTTTTAGAGTTTGATACACAGCTTTTCGGAGATGGTGAAATCGGACTTGATTCAATCGATTCGCTTGAAATCATTGCTTATGTTGATGATGAATTCGGTGTTCAGATGACAGGTGTTGGCAAAGAACACTTCTACAGCATTGAGACAATCGCTAAGTATATCGAAGAAAATGCATAATATATTCTGATTTCACAGTATATAACCTGGAGCCATTTATGACTTATAATCGCAGGATTCCTGCACCTAGTGGAAGTAAATGCCACCATATACAAAGTTTATTACGGTGTGGGAAATCAAACGCGCTACGCTTGAACGAGATTTCCCACACCGCACTTTAGTATATGGTGGCATTAACATCCACACGGTTCGGAATAATTTGATTATAAGTCATAAATGACTCCAGGTTATTAACAAACAAAATAGAATAATAATAGTAATAAGGAGCAATTATGACAGAGAATAATAACCGCGCAGTCATTACAGGTCTTGGAATGATATGTGCTATCGGTAATTCAGTAGATGAAGCATGGAATAATGCCATTAATTCGGTTTCAGGAATACATAAAACAACAACACTTGATACAACAGACTGTTACGCAGACCTTGCAGCAGAAGTTAAGTGCGACACACTTGGAGATTTTGAGGGAAGCGAAGATGCTGACCGTTCAGCACAGCTTTGTATCAAGGCAGCAGGAGAGGCAATGAAGGACGCAGGACTTGATGATTTTGCAGGAGACCCTAAGGCTTCGGTTATAATTGGAAGCTGTGTTGGTGGTGCAGTCAGCATTTCTGATTATTATGAGCATGGCAAGAAAGCAAGTGATGTAACTAAGATGCCAATCTCATCAATAGCACCTCAGGTTGCAGGTCAGTGCCATGCAGGCGGCGTTGTTACTAATATTGCAAATGCATGTGCGGCCGGAACAATCAGTATTGCATACGCATGCGAGCTTATCAGAGCAGGTAAGGCAGATGTAGTACTTGCAGGTGGTTCAGACACATTTGCAGCAGTACCATATGCCGGATTCTTATCACTTCATGCACTTGACGCAGATGGCTGCTCACCATTCAACAGATGTACAGGAATTACACTCGGTGAAGGTTCAGGTGTCGTAGTAGTAGAAAGCTACGAGCATGCTAAGGCAAGAAATGCAAAAATGTATTGTGAAGTATTAGGTGCTGGTGTCAGCAGTGACGCACACCATATCACAGCTCCAAGACCGGATGGAGAAGGTCAGATGGAAGCTATCAACAGAGCAATCAAAAATTCAGGATTGAAGAAATCGGACATCGGATATGTTAATGCACATGGAACAGGAACAGCTAAGAACGATGATGCAGAATTCTTATCATTACATACAATATTTGACGGCGAGAACGATAATCTTTCAGTAAGCTCAACAAAGGCTATGACAGGACACTGCCTCGGTGCAGCAGGAGCAATTGAAGCAGTATTTTCAATCAAGGCACTTACAACTAATACAGTAGTCCCAACACTCGGATTTAAGGACGAGGATATGGATAAGCTTGCCGAAAAGGCCGGAAAAATAGATTTCTGCCCTAATAAGGCACATGAAAAAGAGCTTACAAGCGTAATGAACAACTCATTTGCATTCGGCGGTAATAACGCAAGTATTATCTTTAGCAAAGAGGCTGGCAATGTGACAGTTAAGGAAGAGAAGAAGCCCCTTGTTATCACAGGTATTGGTGTGGTTACACCAAGCGGCAACGGTGTAGATACATATGTTGCAAATGCAGTAAAAAACGAAGCTCTGACAGAAGCTAATTTAAGAAGTTCAGTCGGCAAGGAAGATTATAATGCACTTGGACTTAAGATGTCATTCTATAGAAAGCTTGATAATTTCAGTCAGCTTCAGGCAGTATCAGGTATGGAAGCACTTAAGGACGCTGATTATACAGTAACAGACGATAATGCAACAGATATTGGAATAATTGTGGGAACGTCAGAGGGCGCGCTTGGAACATGCTGTGATTTCCAGAGCATGATTACAGAGAAGGGCAATGCTTCAGGAAGTGCATTCAAATTCCCTAACACTGTATACAATGCAGCAGGCGGATATCTTTCAATCTGCTCAGGAATCAAGGGCTACAATGTAACAGTTACTAACGGTGCACAATCTGGTCTTGCAAGTATGGCATATGCAATGAGCGTACTCCGCTCAGGTCAGGAAAATGCTATGTTAGCTACAGGTTCTGATGAGAACAGCGATATAATGACAGAGCTTTTTGGTAAATTAGGTGTCACATCAGAAAAAGTTGTAGCTCCATTTGCAGGAAATGACGGATTTGTATTAAGCGATGGCAGTGCTTCAGTTCTTATTGAGGATGAGGAGGCAGCCAAAGAGCGTGGTGCAAGAATTTACTGCCATGCATCAGGATACGGAATGGCTCATTCAAATGTTAAGTTTGGAACACTTACAGGCTCAGAGGCTGGTTTAACTAATGCAGTTAATAACGCATTAGCAGACGCAGGAATGACAATTGATGATATAGACGCAGTATTTGGTTTCGCAAACGGAATGAAGGCTGTTGATGATGTAGAAATCAAGGGCTTAACAGCAGTATTTGGTGATAAATTAGCAGAAAAACCGGTTGTAGAATTAAAGGAAGTTCTTGGTGAATCAAGAGCAGCAGCAGCTACAACAGCAGCAGCACACGCAGCACTTATGTTTGCAGGAAAGATACCTTCACAGGATGCTTACAGCATTGCAGTAGACGGAAGCGTTTCTAAGACAAAGGCAGAGGCTTCTAAGTTAAACAATGTACTTGTAGCTGCCTATGGTGCAGGTGGTTCATACACAGCAATTGTACTCAGCAGGTAATGAGAACATGGGCAAAGGCTCATGGCAATGAGTAACATTTCTTATAAAAGAAAGGACACACAGATATGAAAGTAGCATTAGTTACAGGGGCTTCCCGCGGTATTGGTAAGGCTTGTGCTATACGTCTGTCAAAAGACGGATATGCCGTAGTCATCAATTACAGTCATTCAGAGGAACAGGCACAGAAGGTTCTCGATGAAATCGTGGCAGCAGGCGGCACAGCCATAACATATAAAGCAGATGTTTCAGACCTTAATCAGGTTAAGCAGATGATTAAGGATGTAAGCAAGGAACTTGGCGGAATAGATGTACTCGTAAACAACGCAGGAATCGTAAGAGATGAGTACCTTCTCATGCTTAACAAGGATACCCTTGATACATGCATGGACTTAAATGTTAAGGGATATTTCTACTGCGCACAGCAGGCAGTACTTAAAATGTTCAGAAAGAAGAGCGGTGTCATTATCAACATGTCATCAGTCAGCTCGAAATTTGCACTTCCGGGACAGTCTGTATACAGCGCAACAAAAGGTGCTGTTAATTCTATGACACAGACAATGGCTAAGGAACTTGCGGGTTACGGAATCCGTGTAAATGCAGTAGCACCGGGATTTATAGAGACAGAGATGCTTGATGCAATTCCAGAAGATAAGAAAAAAGAGTATTTAGATGCAATCCCGATGCATAAGTTAGGAAAGGCAGAAGATGTTGCAAATGTTGTATCATCACTCTGCTCAGACGCATTTTCGTATGTAACAGGTCAGGTTATCGTGCTGGATGGAGGATTATCCTTATGATGAATATATTTGAGATTAATAAAAGAATCGGACAGCGCCCACCTTTCCAGATGATTGAGAAGGTGTTAGAGCTTGAGCCTAATGTAAGTGCCAGAGGTATTAAAAATGTATCAATCAATGAACCGTATTTTATGGGACATTTTCCTGACGCACCTATAATGCCGGGCGTACTTATAATTGAAAGCTGCGCGCAGCTGTGCTCACTTGTTATTGATGATGGCGGAAAGAGCAGGGAAGAGGGCAGATTATATGTGCTTCTTAAAGTAGACGGTTTCAAATTCGTAAAGCCTGTAATTCCAGGCGATACACTTGATATTACAGTTACAGCTACAAGAATCAATAAGGTTCTTGCAGCATTTGACGCAGTAGTTAAGGTAGATGGCAATGTGTACGCAAAGGGAAGCATGACATTTACAACAGTAGACCGCAAGGATATATATGGAACGGAGGATTAAAGTAATGGGAAAGATAGCAGTATTATTTTCAGGTCAGGGTGCACAGTATGTAGGAATGGGCAAAGACCTTTATGATTCAGATTCTGATGCAAAGAAATTATATGATTTGGGTGAGTCGCTCCGCCCGGGAACAGTTAAGGTGTGCTTTGAGGGCGAAGGTGAGGAGCTTACTAAGACAGAGAATACACAGCCAGCACTTTTCCTTACAGACCTTGCATTTGCCAATGCTCTTAAGGATGCTGGAATTAAGGCTGATGCGGTAGCTGGATTTTCGCTTGGAGAGATTCCGGCGCTTGCTTATGCAGGAGTTTTATCGACAGAGGACGCATTTAAACTGGTGGTTATCAGAGGCACTAAGATGGGTGAGCTCGCTACAAAGTATGCAGGCGGAATGGCAGCAGCACTTAAGCTTGCTCCAGAAGTTGTTGAAGAGACTTGTAAGGAATTCAAGGAAATCTGGCCGGTTAATTACAATTGTCCGGGACAGATTTCATGTGCAGGAAGTGCTGACGAGATAGATGAATTCTGTGCTGCAATCAAAGAAAAAGGCGGCAGGGCAGTTAAGCTTGCAGTAAGCGGAGCGTTCCATACACCTTATATGAAGGATGCAAGCGAGAAGCTTGAGAAGGCACTTAAGACAATGACAATTAATGCTCCAAAGACAGAGATATATGCCAACAGAACAGGAAAGCCTTATCCACAGGATACAGCACAGATTATAGAAACAATAGCACTTCAGGCTTCTTCAAGTGTAAGGTTTGAGGACACATTAAAGAATATGTGGGCTGACGGAATAGACACATTTATCGAGGTAGGAGCAGGAAAGACACTTACAGGATTTGTTAAGAAGACACTTCCAGAAGCAAAGATGTACACAGTTACAACAGTTGATGCGTTGAATGAGGCAATTGAGAACATCAAGGCAGGAGAATAATAATGACAGTCAAATGTAACAAATGTAAAGAAGAAATCAATAAAGAAGATTTGGAGAAGAATTACTACATATGCCCGTTATGTGGGAAGCTAAACCGTATGCCGGCAAAGAACAGACTTCAGATGCTTATAGAAAAGTTTGATGTAATGTTTAATGATCAGGAGTTTACAGATCCTATTGATTTTCCATCATACAAGGAAAAGTATGAGTCTGCCAGAGAAAAGAGCGGTGAGACAGAGGGCGTTGTATGCGGCAGAGGAACTATCGGTGGGAATGATACATGTATATTCATTATGGAGCCTAACTTCATGATGGGTTCTATGGGAACAGTTGTTGGGGACAGAATTACAGCACTTTTTGAATATGCTACAAAGAACAGACTTCCGGTTATCGGATATACAGTTTCAGGTGGTGCGAGAATGCAGGAGGGTGCACTGTCACTTATGCAGATGGCAAAGGTTTCAGCAGCAGCCAGAAGACACAGTGACGCAGGACTCTTATATGTTGTATGTACAACAGACCCTACAATGGGAGGTGCTACAGCAAGCTTTGCAATGCTTGGAGATATAATCATATCTGAACCGGGTGCAATGATTGGATTTGCAGGAAAGCGAGTAGTAGAGCAGGTTACAGGTGAAGTGCTTCCGGATAATTTCCAGAGCGCAGAGTTCCAGTTAAAGAACGGATTTATAGATGATATCGTGCCAAGACAGGAACAGAGGGCATATCTTGCTAACATTCTTGCAATACATGCAGAAACAATGAGTGCATAATACTGCTTTGCAATATAAGGAGAAAAATTAATCATGGCAAACGAGAATTTAAGTGTTTATGACAGAATCTGCCGGACAAGAAAGAGCGGCAGAGCAACTGCATCAGATTATATAAATGCGACAATAACTGATTTTGTAGAACTTCACGGTGATAGATGCTTTGCAGATGACCATGCCATTGTCGGTGGTATCGGACGACTTAACGGAAAGCCTGTAACTGTAATCGGAATTGAAAAAGGAAGAGATTTAAACGAAAGACTTTTAAGGAATTTTGGTTGCGTTCTTCCAGAAGGATACAGAAAAGCATTAAGACTTATAAAGCAGGCTGAAAAGTTCCACAGACCTGTTATTTGTTTTGTTGATACACAGGGTGCTAACTGCGGTAAGGGCGCAGAAGAAAGAGGACAGGGACAGGCAATTGCTAACAACCTGTATGAGCTTACAGATGTTAAGACACCTATTATATCAGTAATGATAGGTGAAGGCGGGAGCGGCGGCGCACTTGCACTTGCTGTTGCGGATGAAGTATGGATGCTTGAAAATGCATATTATTCAGTAATCACACCTGAGTCATGTGCAAGTATTCTATTCAAAGATCCTAAGAGAGCGCCAGAGGCAGCAGAACATCTCAAGCTTACAGCCGCTGACCTTAATAAAATGGGTATCGTAGAAAAGGTTGTTGAAGAACCGGAAGATTTTTCAGAAGAGAAAGAAACATCACATTTTATGAAAAAGCTTGCTGACGACCTTTCAAAAGAAATAAAGCAGTTAGAGAAGAAGCCGGTTGATAAGCTTCTTGATGACAGATATGAGAAATACAGAAAAATAGGCCGTTACAGCGAATACAGTGAGGCAGTAGGAGAGGTTCCTGGAGCAGCACAGTTACTTGGTGCATCACAGGCTTCTGCAAGAAAGAGAAGAGGATTATTTGGACGTGGCTAAGATATTAGTTTTAAATGGAAGTCCACATAAGAGTGCCAGCACTACAATGGCGGTAACTAACGCATTTGTAAAAGGAATGTGTGAAGGCGGTGAATATGAGTCGGAGATAATCAATATCTCCGACTTAAATGTTACTCCATGCATGGGCTGTCTTTCATGCTGGGCAAGGACTGAGGGCGAGTGTGTTATCAAAAATGATGATATGCCGGCAGTTAAGAAAAAAATAGAAGAAGCAGACATTATAATTGAAAGTTATCCGTTGTATTTCTTCGGCATGCCGGGACAGATGAAGCTTTTTACAGACAGACTTTTAAGCATGATGTGTACTTACAGGGGACAAAAGCCGCCTGAAAATGGCGAGTCATTTCACGGCATAAGAAATCCAAAGACGGGACAGAAATTGGTTCTTATATCGGGATGTGCTTATTCGGAGTCAGAGTCAGTCTATGATTCGCTTCTTAAGGAATATGAGTGCATATGTGGTAAAAATGGATTTACAGCAATTCTATGTCCACAGTTAAAGACATTAATTGAACTGGGTGCAAGTTCAAGGCTTGATAGATATTTATCAAAGTATGAGGCGGCGGGAAAAGAGTTTGCTGCGACAAAGCATTTGTCAGAGGAAACAAAGCAGAAGCTGTCAAAAGCTCCATTTTCAGAGGCAGTGTATAAGAATCTGCTTGATAATTTCTGGAGGGAGCAGAAGGAGGGCTAAATCCTCTCCTCGTCAATGGACTCGGATTTTACTTCGTAAAACAAGGAGGATTAAATTTGATAAAGATAGTTGTAGATTTGCTTGGCGCTGACAAGCCGCAGACAGAGCTTGTTTCAGGCGCAATCAGGGCAATCAGTGAGAATAAAGATTTGTATGTATATCTGATGGGAAGGAAGGCCGAGCTTGAGGATTTCCTTGCCAATGTAAATTATGATGAATCGCAGCTTGAGATAGTGGACTGTACACAGGAGATAACTAATTATGATGACCCGGTTGACGCTTACCACGATAAGACTGATTCGTCATTAATCAAGGGACTTAAAATGTGCCGCATGAATGAGGATATCGGTGGATTCGTGACATGTGGTGCAACAGGAGTTGTGCTTATAAGTTCTATCCTTATACTTGGCAAGTTAAATGCGACAAGACCGGCACTTTCAGTAGTTCTTAATGGCCGTAATGACAAGCCATTCTGTATAGTTGACTGCGGTGCCAATATTGACTGCAAGGCAGACCGTTTTGTCGATTTTGCAAGACTCGGTGTAGCTTACATGAAGACACTCGGAATTGAGAATCCGACAGTTGCAACACTTTCTAATGGCATTGAAGCTGGAAAGGGAAGTGATGTTATTAAGGAAGCTCATGAGCTTTTAGAAAAATGTGGTTTTAATTTCACAGGTAATATTGAAGGCAAAGAAGTGTTAGACGGCAACGCAGATGTTGTTGTATGTGATGGATTTGCAGGAAATGTGCTTCTTAAATCAATCGAGGGAACAGCAAAGGTTGTGTTTGATGATATAAGAAGGGCGGCAGCAGGTGCATCTGATACCCAAAAGGCACAGCTAGAGGCATTTATTGGCAGACTTGAGCCAAAGTTTGATTACAACAATGAAGGCGGAGCAATTCTTCTAGGCGTTAAGAAGCCGGTTGTCAAAGGACATGGAGCGGCAACGGACAAAACAGTGTATAATACAGTTAAGATTGCTTATGGACTTGCAAAGAATAATCTTGTGGAGAAGATAAGCGAGGAATTTGAGAAAAAGTAACATCCATTGAGGCGATTGTATAATGCAAAGAGAGAAAAACAACAATTTTATTCTTGATTTCACAGGTGTATATGATGATGAATTTGCTAAGGAAAAAACATCACTTACATGGATAGACTGCACTGATATTACAGGATGTGATATGTATGTATCAGACGAAGCTGAAAAACAGATAGGTGAAAGAGTTGATTCTGTTGGAATTCATGGAATACATTTTCTTGATTCGGGTAACTACCATTATGTTACTAAGATAATGACTGACAGAATTAAGGAACCGTTTTCTTTAGTTGTATTTGATCACCATACCGATATGCAAAAACCTATGATTGAAGGATTAACAAGCTGCGGAGACTGGGCAGGAAAGGTGATTAAAGACAATCCGTATATTTGCCAGCTTATTCTGGTGGGACCAGAGAAGAAAGATATTAATGCGATTGGGTTAAGAAGTAATAAACTTATAACATATTCAGCACAGGAGATAAGAGCCGAAGCAATGGAATCTAAAACAAACCAGATTGATTTATCAGTTCCTGTATACATATCTATTGATAAGGATGTTCTTGATGAAAGCATAAGTGAAACCAATTGGAGTCAGGGACATATGAAGCTTGGTACATTAGAGCATATGCTTGGGATAATTATAAGAAACCAGAAGATTTTAGGTATTGATATATGTGGAGAATGTGATACAGATATGCCGCTTCCTGAATATATGGAAGCTGAGGAAAAGAACGGAGAACTTAATAAAGAATTATATAATTTTCTTTTGAAACGACTGAAAAAATATAGTTTATAAATATTTTATAATTCCGCAATCCCATGTAAATACTGGGGTTGCGGAATTTTTTAATTGGAAAATAAAAATAATTAGCACTCACCTCTTGACAGTGCTAACAAAAAGGTATATAACATAGCCAAGAACAAAGGAAGGGAACCAAAAGAGGTACGAAAGTAAAGGAAAGTACCTCAAGAGGTTACTGAAACATCCCAGTTCCAAAGAAACAAGGTAACAAGATAATGATATATGTTAAAGGAGGAATGACTTATGTTGATGCCTAGTATTTTTGGAGAGAATTTATTTAATGATGATTGGATGGACTTCGGATTTCCTGAAGTTGACAAGACTTTATATGGTAAGCATGCAAATAATGTAATGAAGACTGATGTTAAGGAAACTGATACAGGTTATGAAGTTGATATTGATCTTCCAGGATTTAAGAAGGATGAAATTAATGCACAGCTTGATAACGGTTACCTTACAATAAGTGCTGCTAAGGGACTTGATAAGGATGAAAAGGATAAGAAAGGTAAATACATCCGTAAGGAAAGATATGCTGGTGCTATGAGCCGTAGCTTCTATGTAGGTGAAGGTATCACACAGGAAGATATCAAGGCTAAGTATGAAGATGGTATCTTAAGACTTTCAGTTCCTAAGAAAGAAGCTAAAGCAGTTGAGAATAAGAAGTACATTGCTATTGAAGGCTAATGACTAATCATTTATTATTGAATTAGAAAGGGAGCGATTGTTATGGATAAGAATCCAAAGCATCCATTAAAGAAAAAGAAAGTACATCAGAAGATGAATGTTGCAGACCACAGTGTCGAGGAACAGGCAGCTTTTGGTAAGCATAAGAAACACACATATGAATAAATGATTTTAATCCCGTGGCGGTTGTATGACTGTCGCGGGATTTTTATTTAATCAGCAATTGCTAAATATGAAATTTTAAGAATATATGCCATTGGAAGCCGCGTGTGTGGTATTATAGGAATTGTTTAAAATATGTGGAAAGAAGGCAGGATGAAAATGTTTAACAGAGAAGATAACACATATAACGAAATCAGGGAAAAGTCATTATTCCAGTGGCTTGATGAGATGGAAAAGCATGAAGACATAGCGGTTCGTGGCGGGGTTAAACTGACACGGGAATATATACAGCATTTAAAAGATGAAAATAAGAGGCTTGAAGAGCAGAATAAGCTGAAAAATGAATATCTTAAGAAGGTTGTGGGAAGATAAAGCATTTACAAGGTAGAATCATGAACATACAGGTAATAAAATCCAGAAGAAGAACAATAGGAATAGAGGTTCATGCAGATGGAAAAGTGATAGTAAGAACTCCTTTGCGAATGTCATCAGCAGAGATTAACAGATTTATAGATGAACATGAGGCCTGGATTAAGCAGAAACTGGATTTTGTCAGACAGAAATCAGATAATAGGCATGGTACAGGTGCACCGGGGGTAGAATGTCTGTCGAAGCAGGAACTTGATAATATAAAGGATACATTTGAAAAGAGAGTACAGTATTACTGTGATATAATGAATGTGAGCGTTGGAAGAATAACTATCCGTAACCAGAAAACAAGGTGGGGGAGCTGTAGTTCTAAAGGCAATGTGAATTTCAACTACCAGTTGTATTATATGCCCCAGGAGCTGATGGATTATGTTATTGTGCATGAACTTTCGCACAGAAGATATATGAATCATTCGGCAGAATTCTGGGAGGAGGTTGAAAAATACTGTCCGGAGTATAGAACATACAGAAAGCAGTTAAAGGGATATGAACTTACTTAGAGGAGGCATTTTATGATAAGCAGATAATGATGTGTAGATTGAGCGGAAACATTAGTAATTATAATCATAGAAAAGAGGTATACATATGGAATTACAGGCAGTAATGGAGAAAAGAAGAAGCATAAGAAATTATAATCCAGAGAGAAAGGTTACTAAGGAGCAGCTTGAGGAACTTATTAAGGCTGCGTCATATGCACCTTCATGGAAGAATCTGCAGACATCAAGATATTACTGTGTTTTATCTGAAAATGCGGTGAAAGAACTTAGAGAAAAATGTCTTCCGGAATTTAATCAGGCTAATTCAGACGGAGCAGGTGCGTATATAGTCACAACATTTGTAAAGGGAATGGTTGGTTTCGATAAGAATACAGGCAGCCCGGTTAATGAGGCTGGTGACGGCTGGGGTTATTATGACCTTGGTCTGCAGAATGAGAATCTGCTTCTTAAAGCTGCTGAACTGGGACTTGATACTCTGGTAATGGGCATTAGAGATGGTGAGGCGTTAAGAGAATTGCTTAATATTCCAGACAGTGAAAATGTTGTGTCTGTTATTGCTGTCGGCTACAGGGGACAGGAGCCACCTGAAAGACCTAAGAGAAAAGAACTTGAGGTTGTTGCAAAATTTATATAATGATTATAAATCTAGAACTGGAGCAAGAAAGCTAATAGATAAAATGATGAAAGCAGCACAATACAAGCAGGCAGGCTTTGGAGTTATAAATTATGAGTATATTTAGAAAGAAACACACACAATCCTATGATAAAATGAATAAGAAACCGGTACTGAAAACAAGCATATGCACAGGTGAGCAGGTTGCAGGATTTCAGGATATCCATACCGGTAAGATAGAGGAGATAATGCTGATTAAGCAGGCTGCGGATATAGATACATTTAAACAAATGTATGGAATTGATGGAGAGATACCAAAGGTTTATTAAATATTATACGAGAGGAGATTCACAATGAAAAGCACATTAATAAAAGACACAACTAAATCAGAAAGAATCCAGTTAATAAAGGAATGGGAAGAAACAGAAGGCTGCGAGAGCAGCGGAATAGATCTGATGACATATTTTAAAGACTACATTGACGGAGTGAAAGAGATATCAGAAGTCAATGCAGCCTTTAATGCAAGATATGTCTCAGAAATACCAGACAATGACTCATCAATGAGCTGTGGTATGGGTATGAGAAGATAATATTTGGCTTATTAATGAATTGTAAAATTAGTCAAGATAATCAGAATCATCAAGTGTGTTGAGTTCTTCATGTTCGATTGTAACAGACTGGTGAGTTTTACGGTATTTTAAAGGGGTTACATTCATTATTTTTTTAAATATTCTTTCGAAATATGACGCACTTTCAAAACCAAGCTCAGCAGCAACATCTGATATACTAAGATTAGAGGTTTCGAGAATCTGGGTGGCTTTCTTAATGCGGAGAGTATTAACATATTCGGTGATAGTAAATCCAGTGTATTCTTTAAATATGCGGCACATATAATATTTGCTCATAAAGAGCTCGTCTGAGATAGTATCAAGGGCGAGCTCTTTTGTGTAGTTAGCTTCAAGATAGGCACTTATGTTAGAGGCAGATAATTCTTTTGGGCTATTAATTACAGCATGTATCTGCGTACTGTCATGTTTCAGGGAGAGCAGCTTATATAGCCAGTATATAGCTGCAATTTCAACCCTTGATTGATATCCGGTGTTCTTTTTGGTTAATTCATGTCTTAAATCCCTGTATAGATTAAGAAATGCTATACGCTGGTCTTCATTGAGGTGGTATATGCCATAATTATTGTGAAAGTAATTAACAAGATTAAGACCAGGGTACTTTTTGTCAAAATCACACATTTTTTCATAATCAATGTAAAGAATAACACGGTTGTAGCCTTTATCCTCATCTGATATTGAGCATGTAGTATGAACCAGATTGGTATCAAGTATTGCAAGATCTCCAGCATAAGCATTATAGCTTTTGTTATCAAAGAAAAACTGGCGCTCTCCTTCAATTATGTAAAATATCTCATACTGGTTGTGAAAATGCTTCACATTCATATTGAATCTGCCATAACGTATAAGCTGTTCTACGGATATTCCATCACATTTGCCCCAAAAAGTAATTTTATTATCTGCCATACAATACCTCACAATTAATTATTATTAATTAAAAAGTATAGAGCAATATATTTAAAAAATCAAACATATATAGCAATATTGTTCAAGAAAAGTATTATTTTGCGGTGATATAATCCAGTTACAAGATAAGAAATGGCTTATGAAACAAGCCTTGAAATACGCGCGGATTTCAAAAATAAAAAGTAACAATAATAAAGGGGTCTCATAAGAAAGGAGAAGGTTATGAAAGCTTATAAAAAGATAATAGGCACTGCTTTTGTTGCTGTGTGTCTCATTATTGTAATAGTAACATTTATTAAAGTTAAAGGGATTAATTCATCAGATAAATTGGTTCTTCAGCTGGCGCATAATCAGTCGGCAGGTTCAGAAATAGCGGATTCAATTGCTAAGGTATCAGATTTTGCCGCAAAAGAATCTGGTGATGAAGTAAATATTAAGATATTTGCCAGTGGTGTTCTTGGTACAGAAAAAGAAGAAATAGAGATGGTTAAAGCTGGAATTATTGATATGGCAAAAGTAAGCTCTAACACATTAGGTCAGTTTGATGACAGATATGCAATATTTGCAATTCCTTATCTGTTTAAGAATCAGGAGCATTATTATAATGCAATGGAGAATAGTGAAGCAGTTAAAGAATTATTTGCTGATACAGCAGATGATGGATATATAGCTGTTGGATATTATGCTAATGGTGCAAGAAATTTCTATCTTAAAGATGATGTTCCAGTTACAGATACATCAGTTCTTAGTGGAAAGAAAATTCGTTCAATGCCAAGTTCAACATCAATGGATATGATTGAGAAAATGGGAGGAACACCGGTTCCTATGGCTGCATCAGAGACATATGCGTCATTACAGCAGGGTGTTGTTGATGGAGCAGAGAACACAGAACTTGCTCTTACTGTTGATGGACATGAAGATCTTGTTAAGTCTTATACATATACAGAGCATCAGTTTTCACCAGATATATTCATTATAAGTACTAAGACATGGAACAAGATGTCAGAGAAACAGAGACAGAGTCTTATAAAAGCACTTGAGGAAACAAATGATAACTTTAAGAGTCTTTATAATGGAATGATGGAGGATGCCATTGAACATGCAGAAAGTAAAGGCGTGCATGTATATAAGGATATAGATAAGACACCATTTATTGAGGCAGTACAGCCAATACATGCCAACTTCTATAACAAGGGCGAAGCATATAAGAAGCTATATGATGATATTCAGAAATATGCAGATTAATGCATATAAGCCTATGGTTTGCAGGAAGAAAGGAGAAAAGCATGAAGTATTTGAATAAAGTAGTTGAAATAATATTAGAGGTGCTTGTAGCCGGTATGGTACTTGGGTGCTGCTGGCAGGTAATTACAAGGTTTGTGTTACATAATCCAAGCAAATATACAGAGGAATTATTAAGATATATGCTCATATGGCTGACAATGATGGGAGTTCCTTACGCATATGGACAAAACAGTCATCTGGCTATCAATCTGATAGTTAAGAAGTTCAAGCCAAAGAATGAAACACTTGCTCAGATTGCAATAGATGTGCTTATTATGATTTTAAGTGTTTCAGTAATGATTATTGGTGGAATTATGGTTACTGCTAATGCAGCAGGACAGCTCTCACCAGCTATGCAGATTCCTATGCAGGTCTATTATGTATGTGTTCCGGTATGTGGAGTTCTCATGGTTATTTACGGAGTGTTTAAGATTGTAGATCATATTAAGAAATTAAGACAGAATTAAGATTGAATAATGCATATATATGCAGAAGGAGGCAATATGGAAATACAGGCAGCAATTGTATTGATAATAGTATTCTTTTTATTACTGGCATTTAGTGTTCCGGTATCATTCAGTATTATATCAGCATCACTTGTTACATTAATTATGTTTCTTACACCGCATTTTGGTGTGTTTATATCAGCTCAGAAAATGGTTACAGGTATTGACAGCTTCACATTACTTGCAGTTCCGTTCTTTGTACTTGCAGGTCTGCTGATGAGTAATGGTGGTATAGCAAAAAGGCTTATTAATCTGGCAATGCTTGTTTTAGGTAAGGTTCCAGGTTCTTTGGCAATGACTAACATTGCAGGTAACGCAATGTTTGGTTCTATATCAGGCTCAGGTATTGCAGCAGCAACAGCAATTGGTGGTGTTATGCAGCCACTTGAGGATGAACAGGGATATGACAGGGCATTTTCAGCAGCAGCAAATGTTGCTTCTGCACCAGTAGGACAGTTAATTCCACCAACAGCTTCATTCATTGTATTTTCAGCAGCAAGTGGTGGAGTTTCAGTTGCAGCATTACTTATGGCTGGCTGGATTCCAGGATTATTATGGGCATTACTGTGTATGGTAGTTGCTTTCGTATATGGAAAAAAGCATGGATATGTAATCAAGAGAGATCATCTTACAGCTAAGGTTGTATTAAAGACAATCTGGGATGCTATACCAAGTCTTTTCCTCATTGTAATTATTATTGGTGGTATATTATCAGGATATTTTACACCGACAGAAGCATCTGGTGTAGCTGTTGTGTATGCATTTATACTGGCCGTGTTTGTTTATAAGAGCATTAAGATTAAAGATATTCCAAGAATTTTAAAAGAAACAGCAGTTATGACAGCAATTGTTATGCTTATAATAGGAGCTTCATCAGTATTGTCATTCGTATTATCATTCACAGGTCTTCCACAGGCTATAAGTGCAGCATTACTTGGTGTGTCTGATAATAAGATTGTTATTCTGTTAATTATTAACCTGATACTTCTGATTGTAGGAACATTTATGGATATGGCTCCGGCGTTACTTATATTCACCCCTATATTCCTTCCTGTAGTTAAGGCTTTAGGCATGAATCCTATTCAGTTTGGAGTAATGATGGTTATGAACCTTTCAATTGGAACAATTACACCACCTGTAGGAAGCGTATTATTTGTAGGTTGTAGTATATCGCATCTTCAGGTAGAAGAGGTAATTAAGAAACTGGTGCCATTCTTTGTAGCGATTTTAGTAGCACTTCTTTTTGTAACATTTGTACCACAGCTTAGTATGTGGCTGCCAACAGTATTTGGATTGTTGGGATAAAAAAGATAAAAACGGAGGACATATATATGAACAATAAAAAACCTGACAAGAAAGAAATTGAGAATAAGCTTAATCTTGTAATTGATAAGCTTATGAATCTTGGCAGACCTGATAATGATGAAGAACTGGAAAAAGGCGGTGAGTCTATAGGCTTCTTTAAAAGAGACTTTGGAATAAAAGAGTGGGACTGGCCACAGGGGGTCGGTTTATATGGATTGCTTAAGATAATGCAGATTAATGGCAATGATGAGTATAGAGAATTTCTTTACAAATGGTTTAAAGAAAATATAGCAGAAGGTCTTCCATCAAAGAATATTAACACAACAACACCGTTACTTACTCTTGTTGAGTTGAATAACTATTACAATGATACACAGTTCGAGGAACTGTGTATCAAATGGGCAGAGTGGCTTATGGACTGCCTTCCAAGAACAAAGGAACGTGGATTCCAGCATGTTACAAGTGCTAATGGAGACAGACAGGGAGTAAGACTCAATGAGAATGAGATGTGGATAGATACTCTGTTTATGACAGTTTTATTCCTTAATAAAATGGGTCAGAAGTATAATCGCCAGGATTGGATAAATGAGTCAATACATCAGGTACTTATGCATATAAAGTATCTTTGCGACAACAAGACAGGATTGTTTTATCATGGCTGGACATTTAATGAAATGAATAATTTCGGTGGTATATTCTGGTGCAGAGGAAATAGCTGGTTCACGTTAGGAATTCTTGATTATGTTGATATGTTTAAGGGAACACTTAACAGTGGAGTTAAAGAGATAATAATAGATGCTTATAAAGCCCAGACAGCTGCTCTTAAGAAGCTGCAGAGTAAAAGCGGATTATGGCATACAGTACTTACAGATTCGTCAAGTTATGAAGAAGTATCAGGAAGTGCTGCAATTACAGCCGGTATATTAAAGGGAATCAGAATGGGAATACTTGATGATTCTTATATAGATGTTGCTGATAAAGCGATAAATGCAATACTTAAAAATATTGATTCAGATGGAACAGTGCTTAATGTATCTGGTGGAACTGGTATGGGATATGATGCAGAGCATTATAAGAACATACTTATAGCACCTATGGCATATGGACAGTCACTTACAATACTGGCTTTAGTGGAGGCATTACAGAATGATAAGAAAAGCATTTAAAATGTATCTTAAAGCTGGCTGTGCTGATGAATATGAAAAGCGTCACAATGAATTATGGCCTGAAATGAAGGCAATGATACACGAATATGGCGGACATAATTATTCTATATTTCTAGATGATGAAACTAACATATTATATGGATATATAGAGATTGAAGATGAAGAAAAGTGGGCACAGTCAGCAGATACTGAGATTAATAGAAAGTGGTGGAAATATATGGCGCCGCTTATGATGGTTAATCCAGATGACAGTCCTGTGAGTAATGATTTAAGGTGCGTTTTTCATCTTGATTAATACATGAATTTAAGACAGGGGGTAAGATTGTATGAAACCGGTATATTACCTTGCCGTTGATATTGGGGCTTCAAGTGGAAGACATATTCTTGCATCCATGGATAACGGCAGAATGATAATAGAAGAGGTATATCGTTTTGATAATGGCATGATTAATGATAATGGCAATAAGTTATGGGATGTTGACAGCTTGTTTGCCAATATTATTGAAGGAATGAAAAAATGTAAAGAACTCGGGAAAATTCCAGTAAGCATGTCGATTGACACATGGGCTGTTGATTATGTTCTTCTTGATGATAATGACAAATGCATAGGAAATGTATATGGATACAGGGATGAACGTACAGATGGAATGGATGAAGAAGTTTATAAGGTGATATCCGAAAAAGAATTATATAAGAGAACAGGTATTCAGAAACAGAAGTTTAATACAATTTATCAGCTCATGTCGGATAAATTCATAAGACCTGAACAGTTAAAGGAAGCGAAGACATTTATTATGCTTCCAGATTATTTTCAGTATCTTCTTACGGGTGTTAAAGCATCGGAATATACCAATGCAACATCAACACAGCTTGTTAATCCAGAAACTAAACAATGGGATTATGAATTGATTGATATGCTTGGAATCAACAGAAATATGTTTATGGAGCTTAAGCAGCCGGGAACAATACTGGGAGAATTAACTGATGGTATTAAGAAGATTGTTGGATACAATACAAGGGTTGTTATGTGTGCAAGTCATGATACAGCATCCGCAGTTATGGCTGTTCCAACAGTAGCAGATAATGTTTTGTATTTAAGTTCTGGAACATGGTCACTGATGGGGACAGAACTTCTAAAGGCAAGATGTGATGAGAAAAGCCAGGTATGTAATTTTACCAATGAAGGTGGATACGATTATAGATTCAGATATTTGAAGAATATTATGGGACTCTGGATTATACAGTCTGTAAGGCATGAATTTGGAGACAGATATACATTTGCGGAGCTTTGTAAGGAAGCAGAGGAGACAGACTATATAACATCAAGGATAGATGTTAATAATAAATGCTTTCTTGCACCAGAGAATATGACAGAGGCAATCAAATCATACTGCAATAATAATGATTTGATTATACCTGACACAGCCGGAGAGATTGCAGCAGTTGTATATAAGAGTCTGGCTGACAGTTATGCAAATACAGTTATGCAGATAGAAAAGAATCTAGACATTACATATGATGCAATATATGTAATAGGTGGAGGTGCTAATGCTGGATATCTTAATCAGCTTACGGCTGATTCGACTGGGAAAACAGTTGTAGCGGGACCAGCAGAGGCTACTGCTATTGGAAATATTATGGCGCAGATGATAGCAGATAGTGTGTTTAAGAATCTGAAGGAAGCAAGAGCGTGTGTAAGAGATTCCTTTGATATTAAACGATTTGAGCAGAAAAGATAATAAATTTCGGATTATATAAGGAGGATAATGCTATATATGACTAATGAAAGATATGAATCAGCAAGAAAGATATATCAGAGTATAGGAGTTGATACTGAGGCTGCATTAGAAAGATTAAAGAATGTGCCGGTATCAATGCACTGCTGGCAGGGCGATGATGTAATTGGTTTTGACAGCAGAGAAAGTCTGTCAGGTGGTATACAGACTACTGGAAATTATCCGGGAAGAGCAGATACTCCTGAGCAGCTTATGCAGGATATAAGCAAAGTATTGACACTTGTACCTGGAAAGAAGAAGCTAAATCTTCATGCCAGTTATGCCATTATAGATGACGGTTCAGACAGGGATTCAATTAAACCAAAACATTTTGCCAGATGGGTAGAATTTGCTAAGAAATACAATATGGGAATTGATTTTAATCCAACATTTTTCTCACATAAAATGGTTAAAGATGGACTTACATTATCCTCACCAGATGAAGAAGTAAGAAAATTCTGGATTGAACATGGCAAGAGATGTATTGAGATATCAGAATATTTTGCTAATGAAACAGGACAGCCATGTGTAATGAACATATGGATTCCGGATGGCTATAAGGATATTCCGGCAGACAGACTTGGACCAAGAAGGAGATTTAAAGAATCTTTAGATGAAATTCTTTCAATTCCATATGATAAGAGCAATGTGTTTGTGTGTCTTGAATCTAAAGTATTTGGCATAGGCGTTGAATCATACACAGTTGGTTCGTCTGAATTCTGCATGAATTATGTAGCAAGAGCAGGCATAACCCCACTTATGGATAATGGACACTATCATCCTACAGAGGTTGTATCAGATAAGGTATCATCAATGCTTTTATTTAATGACCACTTAGCATTACATATTACAAGACCTGTAAGATGGGACAGCGATCATGTAGTTTTATATGATGATGAAACCAGAGAGATTGCTAAAGAAATTGTCAGAGCAGATGCGCTTGACAAGGTATTTATAGCAACTGATTATTTCGATGCATCAATTAACAGAATATCTGCATGGATAACCGGAATGAGAAGTGTTCAGAAAGCTCTTTTGTATGCATTGTTAGAGCCAGAATCACTTCGCAATCTTCAGAACGAAGGAAGGTTCACAGAACTTATGGCAGCACAGGAAGAATTAAAGATTATGCCATTTGGAGATATATGGCAGGAATATCTTAATAGAGAAAATGTGGCAGCAGATTATATCAGTGAGGTTATGGATTACGAAAAGAAAGTATTGGAGGCACGATAATGAAAGATATATTAACAGCACCTTTTGTTAAAGAAATGTGTGATACTACAGCTAATATGTATCGTCTTGGCTGGGACGAAAGAAATGGTGGTAATATCAGCTATATGCTTGATGAAGAAGAAGTTGCACAATATCTTGATATTAATTATGTGTTAAGAGAGATTCCGACGGGTTTCAAAGCAGATGCACTTATTGGCAGAATATTTATAGTAACCGGTACAGGTAAGTACTTTAAAAATGTAAAGACAGATCCAGAGAATAATCTTGGAATAATAAGAATAGCTGAAGATGGAACAACAGTGCAGTTATTATGGGGATATAAGGATGGAGGAAAATTCACAAGTGAATTACCAGCGCATCTTATGAGTCATATGGCAAGACTTTCTGTTGATAAAGATAACAGAGTTGTTATACATTCACATCCAACTAATACACTTGCCATGAATTATATTCATGAACTTGACGAGAAGAAATTCACGCATACACTTTGGGAAATGTGTACAGAGTGTATAGTTGTGTTCCCGGATGGTGTAGGTATTCTCCCATGGATGCTTTGCGGAACTAATGAAATAGGCGGGGCAACAGCAGAAAAAATGAAAGAATTCAGACTTGTTATATGGGCAATGCATGGAATATATGGTGCTGGAAAAACTCTTGATGAGACATTTGGACTTATTGAAACTGTTGAAAAAGCGGCACAGATATATATGCTTACAGCTGGACTTGAGAGAAAGAATACAATAAAAGACGAAGATATGATTAAGCTTGCAGAATTCTTTAAGGTGGATTATAGAAAAGATTTCCTTAATATATAAAGCAGCTTCATATAAGGACAGATGCAGTGACGCAGGAAATTCCTGCGTCATTTTTAATGCGGAATAACATTTAAAGTGATATAATAAACAAATATTTACAAATCAGCAGTTTGGAGTGAATGGGATGCATTTTATAAAGAAAAATATTATTATTCCACTAGTTGTATTTATAATCGGAATGAGTGCTGTGGCAGGTATTGTATGCAGCATAAATAACGAACAGAATAAGCAGAACAGGACAATGGCGAATCTTAACGCAATGACTTATGCCGAGCGTATGAAGACAGATATTATGAAAGGCATAGGCGTTTCGGACACATTAAGACAGATAATTATAAGTGATGATGGACAGATTAATAAATTCTATGAGATAGCAGAGGAGATGATGGCAGATTCTGTTCAGAGCATCCAGATTGCACCAGATGGTGTTGTGACAGATATTTATCCTCAGGAAGGTAATGATGCTGGAAAGATTGATCTGTTAAATGATAAAGACCGTGGTGAAATATGCCGTTATGGAAGAGATAATAAAGTTGTTACAATGCAGGGACCATTTCAATTAAAGCAGGGGGGATATGGTGTAGCTGTAAGAAACCCTGTATACATTGAAGAAAACGGACATGAAGATTTCTGGGGATTTGCAATAGTTATAATCCGTGTTCCTGAGATCTTTGCTGATTCAATGAAGGCACTTTCTGATTTTGGTTATAATTATACATTATATAAAACTGCTTTTCCGTGGGGGTCTGAATTTGAAGAAGTGTATGGCTCGGAAGAAGAGTTAAAGAATCCTGTTTCGTATACATTTGATATAGGAGACAGCAAGTGGAAGCTTGATATAATGCCATATGAGACCCAGTCTGAAAGAATATATCTGTATGCGGCTGGAATAGGCGGAATTATTATTGTACTGCTTCTTACAGGGTTTACATGTGCGCTGCTTGTGCTTGACGAACATAGAAAGAAGTTTAAGAAACTGGCTATAACAGATGCTTTGACAGGAATATATAACCGACATGGATATGATGAAAGAGTGACAAGGTATCTTAAGCAGAATCCGGATAATCATTGCGTAGGAGTAGAATTTGATATTGATGATTTTAAGACTATCAATGATATGTATGGTCATGCTTATGGAGATGTGGCACTTAAAGCATTGTCTGAGGGAATGCAGAAGTTTTTTGATAAAAATGTGGTTTTAGGACGAAATGGTGGTGATGAATTCTGTATTTTCCTGCCAGACTGCACATGTGCAGATGTTAAGGAAAAACTTGAGGAATTCACAAAGTTAAAACGTTCATTTAAATATGAAGGTGAAGAGCAGCAGTTCACTATATCAGTTGGATATGCTGAATATCCGGTTCATGGTGACAAACCATCAAAACTCATGCGTTGTGCTGATACTGCACTTTATGAGGTGAAACTTCGTGGAAAGAATGGCTGTATGGCATATAAGAACGGACTCAGGATGGAGATTCGTACACAGCTTGGTTTTGTACTTAAAGATGTTTCTGAAAATCTTCCAGGAGCATTTATCATATACAAAGCAGATAAGAACGATGATGAAATTCTTTTTGCAAACCGCGAATTTATCAGATTTGCAGGCTGTAAGAATATGGATGAACTGCTTGAATATACAAAAAGAAGTTTCCGTAATATCATTAAGGTGGATGAACGGGAAGCTGTTATAGCAGATATATGGAAGCAGATAGATGAAGGACATACTAATGGTTATACGCATTTTAATATGCAGAAAGCAGATGGAGGGCATATACAGGTGTTTGACCATGGAAGAATTGTTGAGAACGGACGATATGGAAGAGTAATCTATGCATTGATAACTAATCTGGAAATAGTGAGAGAAAATTATGGAAATTCAGAATGTAACAATTGAAGATGCAGAGGAACTTCTTGATATATATGCACCATATGTTAAGTATACAGCGATAACATTTGAATATGATGTGCCTTCTGTAGAAGAATTCAGACAAAGAATTGTGAATATTTCAGACAGATATCCATATATCAAGGCAGTTGACAATGGACAGATTGTCGGTTATGCATATGCCGGATGTTTTAAGGACAGGAGAGCATATGACTGGTCTGTTGAGACAACTATTTATGTGCGACAGGACTGCAAGAGAATGGGAATTGGAAGACTTTTATATGACAGACTTGAACATGAACTTAAGAGTATGGGAATACTTAATATGAATGCATGTATTGCATGCCCTGTACAGGAAAGCAAGTATCTTAATGATGACAGTATCCGCTTCCATAGCAGATTGGGATTTTCAGAAGTTGGTCGTTTTCATGACAGTGGGTATAAGTTTAACCAGTGGTTCGATATGGTGTGGATGGAGAAGATGATTGGGGAGCATAACGCAGAACCGAAAGAAGTCTGGGGATAAATATATAAAAACATAAAACTGCCGTCCGTTTAACATTAAGTTTAGCGGATGGCAGTTTTTATATGGAATGTTTAGTTATAGGCTGTGTGTATCAAGAACTTTTCTGCCCGTTACCGGATCGGTAATACCAAGTAAAGCCATAATAAGAGCCATTCTTATGTATTTTCCATTCTGGACCTGGTCAAAATATGCAGCTCTTGAATCGTCATCGACATCAAGGGAAATCTCATCGACTCGTGGCAGAGGATGAAGAACAGGCATATCTTTATCAGCTAGCTTTAACTTTTCTTCGTCAAGAATGTAGACATCTTTTAAACGGAGATATTCTTCTTCATTGAAAAATCTTTCTTTCTGTACTCTTGTCATGTACAGAACATCAAGTTTAGGAAGAGTATCTTCAAGGCTTGACACTTCCTCATAAGTTGAATTAGATGGATTTAATACATCGTCTCTCAGATAATCCGGAATCCGTAATTCTTCGGGAGATATGAAGTAGAATTTATTATCAGAGAAACGAGTAAGGCTGCTGACAAGGGAGTGTACCGTCCGTCCGAATTTCAGGTCGCCACAGAAACCGATAGTCAGGTTATTAAGCTTTCCTTTACGCTGTCTTATAGTCATCATATCAATAAGTGTCTGTGTAGGGTGCGCATGACCGCCGTCTCCTGCGTTTATTATAGGAATGCGTGAATATATTGATGCCTGCAGTGGAGCACCTTCTTTTGGATGTCTCATCGCAATTATATCTGCATAGCAGCTTACAACTCTTGCAGTATCAGCAACGGTTTCACCTTTGGAAGCACTAGACTGAGCTGCACTTGAAAAGCCTAGCGTCTGTCCTCCAAGACTTAACATAGCAGACTCGAAAGATAAACGGGTTCTGGTACTTGGTTCGTAAAAAAGTGTAGCAAGCTGTCTGCCATCGGCAACATGCTTATATAATTGTGGTCCAATGGATATCCGCTCCGCAAGATCTAATATATTCATAGTTTCTTCAACGGAAAGATCCATAGGGGTTATCAGATGTCTCATAGCCACTCTCCTTTTAATAAATATTCATCTCTCTTAGCACCGACAGATATAAAGTTGATTTCTGCATGAAGCATATCTTCAATTGTTTTAATGTAATTTTTTGCATTAGCAGGAAGCTCGTCAAATGTCCTGCAATGTGATATATCTTCTTCCCAGCCGGGAACTTTGTATATAACAGGAGTGCATGAATCAAGGTTATCAGTTGGGTCAAATTCAACCAGAGAGCCGTTTGGGTCATTGTAGCCTGTAATTATAGGAATTTCTTTCATAGAGCTTAATACATCAAGCTTGGTTAGTGCGATTTTGTCTGCATGCTGGCATCTGAGTCCGTATCTGCTTGCAACTGCATCAAAAGGACCAACACGGCGAGGACGGCCTGTTGCAGCACCGAATTCACCACCGGCTTCTCTTAAGTCTTGCTGCCATTTTTCTGAAACAGCATTTTCAGCAACAAAAGGTCCTGCACCGACACAGGTAGAATAGGCTTTAAGCACGCCAACGACATGGTCAGCGTGTCTTCCAGGAATTCCTGCACCGATAGGACCATAGGCAGATATAGTTGATGAACTTGAAGTGTAAGGGAAGATACCGTAATCAATATCTCTTAATGCACCAAGCTGAGCCTCAAGAATAACTTTTTTACCACAGGATAATGCTTTGTCTATAAATGTGCCTGTATCGCATATGTATTTGCTGAACTTTTCAGCCTGTTCCCTGCACCAGTCAAGAAGTGCCGGATAAGACATTGGCTCCTGATGATAGCAGCCGGCAAGCTCAAGGTTCTTGGACTCAAGAATAGTTGTAAGTCTTGCCTGTACAGCTGTATCATCTAAGTGAAGAAGGTCACCAAGACGCAGAGTCTTTTTTCTGTATTTGTCACTGTAGGCATATGCTATGCCTCGTCTTGTAGAACCGAAAGCAGAGCCGGTTCGTTCTAGTCTGTTTTCTTCAAGTTCATCCTGTACCTTGTGCCATGGCATAGATATTGTAGCTTTTTTAGATAATTTCAAATGTTTTGGATTAATCTGTATTCCTCTGTCTTCAATCTGCTTTATTTCGTTGGCAAGATGTTCAAGGTCAACAACCATGCCGTCTCCAAGAATACATATAACATTGGAGTGAAGTATTCCTGATGGCAGAAGATTAAGAACGAATTTTCCCTGATTAGTCACAACAGTGTGACCGGCGTTATTGCCGCCCTGATACCTGACGACTATATCTGCATTTTCAGCAAGAAGGTCAATTACACGGCCTTTGCCCTCGTCGCCCCAGTTAATACCTGTTACAGAAGTAAGCATAATAATAATTCCTCCTTATATAAATGTATAGTTAATATTAAGTGCAATAACGGAATGTGCGGTCCGTAATAATTCTGGCAAATATAAGTCCGAGTGGAAGTGCAACAATTATCATAATTGCTGATGTAAACCATGAGACCGCTTCTGTCAGGGACATTATGCCGAAATTGTATATTGCACGATATAAATAAAGTCCGGGTACCATAATAACTATGGAAGGAACTGTAAGTGATATTCTAGGATATCCATTATAATTTTTAATAAATGAGGCAAGTAATCCGGCAGTAGCAGCACCAATAAATGCGGCAGCAGCGGCAGGCATGCCTGTAAAATCAACAAGTTCAAGACGCAGCGTATTGGCGATACAACCAATAAGAGCAGCCATAGCCGCCATCGGAACAGAACTGTTAAACATGATAGAGAATCCGAATACACCGCAGAAGCTTGCAATAAGTCTTAATATCAGATGTAACATTTTTCCAATATGTAATGTAGTAAATTCTTCTGGCTGCAAATGCAGTAACAAAGCCATAATCCATGCAAATACGGTAGCAACCAGCACAATGATTATTGAATATGTCAGCCTTTCAATACCAGACCGCAGGTCGAGCTTTGCAAGGTCAATACCGCTGGTGATGAAAGGAAATCCAGGTATTATGAAAAGCATGGAACATATGTAGCCGGCTTCATGGACAGAAGGAATATTAAACATCAGGATAGCAAGTTTAAGCAGCAGTGCATATATAAGGCATGAGGCTGATATAGAAACTGCTATATTCATGAATAGTGTAAAATGATGTTTAATAAGCTTTGTCCTTATAAGATTACCTGTTCCGGCTGCAATGAATGCGAAAAGCATCTCTATAGGACCGCCGCCAAGCAGAAATGTGAATCCGCAACATGCTAGAGCGGCGGCAAGTCCAAGCTTGACTGGTGAATACAGGGTATGTATCTGTTCAATTTCATCAAGCCTTTTATGAATCATTTCACCTGTAAGGTGGGCTTCTTCATTAGGAAAATTGTCAACAAACTGTTCCATTCTGTAAAGCTTGGAGGTATTAACACCGGTATTGGCAATGCTTAACGACTGTGATACGCAGTCATTACCATCAAAGCAGTTAAATTCAATAGACATAAGGCCAACATCCACGGTACAGGTTACTCCAAGTTCCTTGGATAGCTTATTCATAGATGTACGGACACGCCATGCACCAGTGCCGCATGATAGCATAATCAGACCTACACGACCGATAACGGAGGCTTTTTCTATAAGGTCTGCATTAGCAATTAATGCATTGCTGTCGGCATTCGTATAGTCGTGCCACGGAATTTCCATATGATTTTTTTCCATAATGTCAATGTAATTAGTCCTTGGCATATATAATCGCCTCTGCTTTCTTAACATGGTGTTCAAGGTTTCGTAAGAATATAGAATTAGGAAGGAAAATTCCAAGTTCATCAAAATGTTCATTGTGTTCAACGAATGAATCCTGACCATAGAATATGTATGCCATTGGAAGATTCTTCTCAAGCTCAAGCATAAGATCCCATACAGCACTATAGGCCTCTGCTTCGGTTTCCTTCATTCTGACAGTGTCAGGCAGTTCGCGGATAAGCAGTATACCAGTGCTTCTCTCAAGAACCTGCTGCTCCACTACAGACGGGTCATCGCCATATGTGTGACTGTATCTGTAAGCCTCAGCAAGAAACATATTTTTATTATTATCAAGGTTCTTATAAATGTTATAAAAATGCTGATAGTCTTTTTCATGAACAGAATTAGCAAATTCCGGAAGCAGCATGCCTTTATCATCTGTCATAATTATAGGATTTGGTTTGCCGTCAGCGTTGAAGCGGTAGGGGATAAGAAATGAATTTCTCAGTAAATCAAACATGGTATTCTGTGTTATAGCCATTAGAAATGCGGATAAATCCTTATTAGAATAGCAGTTGAATAATGCTTCTGTGAATTGAAGCGGTGAAAGTATTGTTTCAGAATCATCATTGCAAAACAGATTGTTACAGAATGTCTGGAAAAGTTTGTTGTAAGCCCAAGGGTCATTTAAAATTTTATCAAATAAAACCTCAGATTTTTCTTCTCTTGGAAAGATAGTTTTTTCTTTCATAATCGTCAGCTCCTTCTTGTTTTTCAATTTCGGCTAGATTATACTATTGGCATAGAGATAAGTAAAAACTATAATTGATATAAATGCTATAACAATATGATATGTCAGACGTTACGGAGCGATAAGTTATGGATGTTAATTTTGAGTATTACAAGATATTTTATTATGTGGCAAGATATAAGAATTTTACGAAAGCCGCACAGGCATTAGGAAGCAGCCAGCCTAATGTTACAAGGGCAATGAACTGTCTGGAACAGCAGATTAATTCAACACTGTTTGTAAGAAATAACCGGGGAATACAGCTTACACCAGAGGGGGAAAAACTGTATATAAGGGTTACAGCGGCTATGACACAGCTTATGGCAGCAGAAGAAGAGCTTGCGGACAGTGCAAGTCTTTCACATGGCAGTATTTCCATAGGGGCAAGTGAGACTGCGCTTAATATATTTCTTCTTGATAAGTTAAAAGCATTTCACATGGTCAATCCCGGAATCCGGCTTAAGATATATAATCATTCAACGCCGGAGGCGGTTGATGCAGTAAAAAATGGACTGGTAGACTTTGCAGTGGTATCATCACCTGTGTACGCAGATTCATCACTAAAGACGGTGGTGCTGCATTCTTTTCAGGAAATACTTGTCGGAGGAACTACATTTACAGCATTGGGAAGTCAGGAATTATCAATAAGAGAATTGACGGATTATCCACTGATATGCCTTGGCAGAGAGACTATGACATTCAGATTCTATAAAGATTTATTTATGTCACATGGGGTTGAATTAGAGCCTGATACGGAGGCTGCGACAACAGACCAGATACTTCCTCTTGTAAAATGTGAATTAGGACTTGCATTCTTACCAGAGACAATGGCGCAGGAATCGATTGATAAGAAAGAGATTGTGAAGATATCTCTTAAGGATAATATTCCGAAGAGAAATATATGTCTTGTCTATGACAGCAGACACCCGGTGAGTTCGGCGGCAAGAAAGTTGAGAAAAACAATAGGGGAGATTAATTATGGGGAGAATTAAAGTATGTAACTTTGGCAGAATTATGCTGAAAATATTCTGCTGGACGACAGTAATATTATCAATATATCTGATAATAGGGTTTACAGGCTGTTATGAAAAATGGTTTGGTGGTCCGGCAGGAATAGTAAAAGCTCCAGTTTACTGGCTTATCCGGGCAGGGATAGGAATTCTTGTGGAAAGCATAATATTCTGGATAGGAATTATTATGGTGTATGCGACATCTGAGCAGCTTGGAATCAGATGGAGAGTGCTTGGAATCGTGTGCGGATGGATACCTGTTGCACATCTTGTCATGCTTCATATTATTATAAAGACAGTTGGTGAGGAAGTCCGCATGGAGAAAATGCGTGCTAAGAGAAATCTGCAGCGCAAAGAACAGCGGATATGCAGTACGAAATATCCTGTTCTTATGGTGCATGGCGTATTTTTCAGGGATTTTGAACATCTTAATTACTGGGGAAGAATACCGGCAGAGCTTGAGGCTAATGGTGCAGTGATTTACTATGGAAATCATAACAGTGCTGCGGCTGTGCGAGACAGTGCTAAAGAGCTGGCAGAAAGGATTCATCAGATTATAAGAGAGACAGGTTGTGAGAAAGTAAATGTAATTGCTCATTCAAAAGGAGGACTTGACATGAGGGCAGCGTTAGCGCTTACAGACATTGCACCTTATGTGGCTTCTCTTACAACGATAAATACACCACACAGGGGCTGTCAGTTCGCTGATTACCTTCTTTGCAAAATTCCTGAAAAACAGCAGCAGATGGTTGC
>ERZ773210.51-NODE-51-length-130330-cov-10.617555_pt1 | contig 130330 bp, 169 predicted proteins | sample MGYA00580528_ERZ773210 | MGnify/ENA primary metagenome ERZ773210 (study PRJEB29015, sample SAMEA2737769) | human gut metagenome | biome: human gut; feature: human-associated habitat; material: faeces | place: China | collected 2012 ...
TACCGCTACGCACTCAACAAACGGGAGTGCCCACGAGACGCAAAGCTTTTCTACGAAATTACGGAAAACAAAAAAAGTGCAAACGAACACTTGCCACAAACTTATGCTATTTTTTTTGACTATTCTCCCACAAAATGATAAAATACAATTATATCTTTGTTTTGAGGAAAAAAACTATATACTTACGTCGGGAGGAGGTTACTTAAGATGAATTATGACGAGAGTATCTATAAAGAAAAGGCGAACAGGCGGGCGCGGAAAATCTGGCTTATTTTTGCCATTTTACTATCAGCCAATTACGGCTCTGACACAGCAAACGGACTACGGACCGGTCCTTATTATTTAACCTTTTTACTTCTATGCTGGGTTCCGTTTATTATCGGACAAATTCTATTAAAAGTAAAAGGTATGTCAACCGATTGGTACAAATATGGAATTGCCGTTGGATATGGTATCTTCTATTCCTTTGTACTGATTACCAGCCCATCCAACATTGCATTTACCTACATACTGCCGGTAACCAGTCTTTTGGTTTTATACAAAAACCAGAAATTTATGATTCAATACGGCGTTGCCAATGTGTTAATCATCATAGCCAATGCAGTTGTTAAATATATGAACGGATTCAACACCGATGCCGATGTCAAAGAATTTACTTTGCAGCTTTCCTGCATCATTCTCTGCTACATCTGCTATGTAATGTCCATCCGTCATTTGAATGAATCGGACGGCTCCATGCTAAACTATGTAAAAGATGATTTACACCGTGTTGTAACAACGGTTGAGCAGGTAAAAGACGCAAGTAATTCCATTGTTGACGGCGTTACCGTTGTCCGCGAACTTGCGGTTGAAAATAAACACGGAGCGGATGTCGTTGTACTCGGCATGAATGAGCTGACCGCAAACAATCAGACCTTGCAGGATAAAACAAATTCGTCACTCGATATGACAACGGATATCAACACGCAGGTAATGAACGTTTCCTCCTTAATTGAACAAATGGTTGAACTTACGAAAGAATCCGGCGAGCATGCCACTACTAGCAGCAAGGATTTGGATGGCGTAGTCGAAACCACTTCAACCATGGCAACGTTATCCGCAGAGGTAGAAAATGTATTGTAAGATTTCAAATCCGAGTTTGAGCGCGTAATTACAGAAACCGGAACGATTGAGGATATTTCAAGCCAGACAAATCTTTTGGCACTGAATGCGTCTATCGAAGCGGCACGTGCCGGTGACTCCGGTCGTGGTTTTGCCGTTGTCGCTGACCAGATTCGTGTACTGAGCACAGAGACACAGACCTCTTCCGGCCAGATTCGCGATGCACTGACCCGCTTATCGGAAACTTCCGCAAAGATGACTTCCGCAGTCGAGCAGACGCTTGAACTGATTCAGCAGTCGTTGGAAAAAGTTACGCTGACAAACCAGAGTGTAGGAAAAATCACAGCCGATTCCAAAGAACTCGGTGACCACATTCAGGTGATTGATTCCGCCATAAAAGAAGTAGAAACCTCGAATACTCAACTGGTTTCTAACATGGAACAAATTTCCTCGATTGTGGATAAGATGACGAAAAACATTTCTCATTCAGATGGAACAACCCATGCAATGCTTAGTAAATATGCAGAAACAGCAACAAATATCGACAGCATTGAACATATTGTTGAGGGCTTAATGACAGAACTTGGTATCGGTGGCTTTATGGGTGTTGAAGATTTGCGTGCCGGCATGAAAGTTATGCTTTTGCCAAATGATAACAGCAAACATCCAAAAGAGTATCACGGTGAAATTGTAAAGCGTACAGACCAGAGTTTATTAGTCGCCATCAATCCGAAAAATCCTCTGCCAGTTACCAAAACAACCTGGCAGATGCAAATTACAGCAGGAAATATTTTGTACTGCTGGGAATCCGTAAACTGGAAAATGGTAGAACAAGATGACAGAACTTTGTGTCTGATTGAGCTCCGCTCACTCCCAAAGATTCACAATCGCCGTAAATACCCTCGTATGGATTTATATAATTTCTGTCAAATCACCGTACTGGAAACCGGCGAAAGTTATATGGGTAAAATGGAAAATATCAGTGCCAATGGTTTTGCTTTTGTATCCGGCAATGAATTTTTCGCTGACTGCAAGGGTAAAAAAATCCGCCTTGAAATTGAAAACTTTGAATTAACATCAGAGAGCACTTTGGAGGGTCGTATTCTCAGAAGTTCCAACAACAATGGCATTTACATTGTCGGCTGCCAGATGCCGGAAGACAATCCGGCAATTATGAAATATGTAGCAGGCAAATTGGAAAAGCAGAAAAAATCTCCCCGCCACTAAAGGCAGGGAGATTATAAGGGGAGGATAAGTATTCAACGCTTTATCCGCTGAATACAGCAAATCAAGGCAGAGGGGGAATCGACCTCGATTTGCCGGTACTACTATTGTTGCCGCTTTTTAGAAACTTATACATATTTTTTGATTTTTTATAAAAAATGTGATATAGTCAGTAACGTACTATTTATATCAGGAGGAAATTAGCATGGCTTTATTACAGGAATGGCGCGAATACGCCTATAGCGAAGAAATGCAGAATTCAAAAGAAGGACAGAAGTTGTGGGAGAACTATTTCACTCTGGAAAAGGGTATCTATGAAAAGTTATTAGCAAATCCATCTGAAATTGTAGAAGGTACCGTACAGGAATTGGCAGACCGCTATGAAGTACCGCTTTCCATGATGGTTGGCTTTTTAGATGGTATTAATGACAGCTTGAAAGAAGCAAATCCAATTGACGAAATGGAAAAAGATACCCAGGTGAAACTTGACATTGATTTAGAAAAATTGTACTACAACATGGTTGAATGTAAGGCAGAATGGCTTTACACACTTCCACAATGGAACGATATTCTGCCGGAAGACAAGCGCAAGGAGCTTTATAAAAAGCAGAAGAATTCCGGTACGATTCATAATGAGAACCGTAAAGTCGGAAGAAACGATCCATGTCCATGTGGTTCCGGCAAAAAATATAAGCAGTGCTGCGGACGCTAATTAAACCACACCCATTTATTTGAATGTTTTGTAATGAAAAGAACATGAAAAATTAATAGATAATACATTGACGATTGACTTAGAAACGAGTATATTAGGGATTCGAAATTTACAAAAAAAGCGAGGTATATTCAGTATGAAAGGAAATCGTTCGATGCAGGATATGACAGAGGGAAGACCAATTTCACTGATACTGAAATTTTTCTTTCCTCTTTTATTTGGAATGTTATTCCAGCAATTTTATAACCTAGTGGACACTGCCATTGTCGGAAAGTTTTTAGGTCCGGATGATTTGGCGGCAGTTGGTGCTACGGGTTCCGTGAACTTTTTAATTCTCGGATTCTGTATGGGTGTCTGCAATGGCTTTTCCATCCCTGTTGCCCAGAAATTTGGTGCAAAGGATGAGAGCGGTCTTCGACGCTTTGTGGCAAACAGCGTTTGGCTTTCTGTCATTTTCGCAGCCGTCATGACCGTTGTTGTCTGTATTTTGTGCCGCCAAATTTTAATTTGGATGGACACCCCGGCAAATATTTTAGAAGGTTCCTACCGCTATATCTTTGTGATATTTTTAGGAATCCCTGTCACCTACTTATATAACCTCCTTTCAGGCATTATGAGAGCACTTGGCGACAGCAAAACCCCACTCATTTTCCTCATTCTGTCCTCGGTCTTAAATATTCTTTTTGACCTTGGTGCAATTTTGATTTTACACATGGGTGTTGCAGGAGCTGCATGGGCTACCGTTACAGCTCAGGGAATTTCCGGCGTTTTGTGTTTGATTTACATGAAAAAGAAATATACGATTTTGAAAATTTCAAAGGATGAATGGAAATTAAACGGAAGCTGTATTGCCAGACTCTGTGGCATGGGAATTCCTATGGGGCTTCAGTATTCGATTACAGCAATCGGCAGTGTCGTTTTACAGACTGCCGTAAACCGTCTTGGTTCCACCGCAGTTGCAGCTGTTGCCTCCGGCGGAAAACTTGCCATGTTCTTCTGCTGTCCGTTTGATGCAATGGGTTCCACAATGTCCACATATGCCGGACAGAACTTAGGAGCCCAGAAACTTGACCGTGTAGACAAGGGAATTTTTGCATGCAGCGGATTAGCTCTTGTTTATTCTGTGATTGCCTGTGCTGCCCTTTTGTTTACCGGACAATATTTAGCACTTTTGTTTGTCGACGGCACAGAAACCCGGTTAATTGAAATGATTGCTGCATTCCTTCGCTGGAACTGCATTTTCTATTTCCCATTAGCACTTGTAAACATTGTCCGCTTTACGATTCAGGGCTTGGGATTCGGAAAATTGGCTATTTTAGCCGGCGTGTGTGAAATGGCTGCCAGAAGTATTATCGGATTCTATTTTGTTCCGGTATTCGGCTTCACCGCCGCCTGCCTGGCAAGCCCAATCGCCTGGATATTGGCAGATGTGTTTTTGATTCCGGCGTATTTTCTTGTGGTGAAGCATTTAAAGAGGGAACTTTGTATGAGTTAGTTTTTTAATTTCATAATTCTTTCTCCTAAATAAATTGGTATCTCTTGTGCCGCTCCCGCTTAGCAAACGCGTAGGGGTATCGACATGTAAACTACACATGTCTCATACCCACGTGTTTGCAGCACAATCAATACCAATTTATTTAGGAGAAATTATCAGAAATTAAGAATCTCTCATCAAAGATTCCATCTATTTCTTTTTTTTGCATTTAACCTTCCGCTATTTAGCTATCATTTTTTTGCAGTCGATGTTCGCAGACATTTTAGGATTCGAGTAATTTATCAAAAAAAGATGGATAAATTACGGAAACCAAATATGTCCCTCTTATTCATAAATTGCTCTGGCAATTTCTACTTTATTCATAGAGTACAAATGGATTCCGTCTACGCCATGCGCAAGCAGATTCTCCATCTGACGTTTGGAGTAATCTAATCCGGCTTTTTTCAAGTCAGCCGGATTATCTTTATATTTCTCAATGGCATCTGTTAATTCTTTTGGTATTTTGGTGCCTGACATTCCGATGATGTTTTTGACCTGTCCGGCGGATGTAATCGGCATTAAACCCGGAAGAATCGGTACTGTGATTCCGGCATTACGTGCCTCGTCCAAGAAACGGAAAAATGTTTCATTGTCATAAAATAGCTGTGTAATCAAAAAGTCTACACCTTTATCCACCTTGATTTTTAGGTTTGCAATGTCTTCCGAAAGGCTTGCTGCTTCCTGATGCACTTCCGGATAGCACGCTCCTGCCACACTGAAACCAAACATCTCTTTTACATCAGTAACCAAATCCGAAGCATGGTCATAAAAGCGGGCATCAAACTGCTCATCGCTCATCCACTGCGGTTTATCGCCGCGCAGTGCTAACAGATTGTGAATCCCATTGCGGTACAAATTTGTCAAAAAGTTCTTCAAGAATAACCGGTCCGGAATGGCTGCACAAGTCAAATGGGTAAGTGCCTCAATTCCACACTGATTCTGAATATAAGAAGCTATGGCAAAGGTGTTTTCTGCTGTGTTTCCGCCAGCTCCGTAAGTCACACTGATAAAACTTGGGTGAAGTGTTTTAAACTCATCTAGTGCGTCATAAATAACGGATACATCGGCGTCCTTTTTCGGTGGAAATACTTCCAAAGAATAGGTCGGCCGGTTTGTATGAAATAAATCTTTAATCATGTCTTTTTCCTCGCTTTCGAGACATTAGTATAGCATAAAAAAGTGCGCCTGAAAAGCGCACTTTCTTAATTTCCAGCCATAGCCTTATACTAAATATCTATCACTTGGTATAGAATCGAACTATATTGTATGAATGAGGCTCTAAAGTAACGACACCGTCTTTGACACCTGTTCCTTTTTTCGGCACTACATTTTCAGGATTTTCCGGTGAGTTTACTGCTTTCATATCGTCATTGTTAAGTACCATATGCTCTGCCAGTGTCAGTTCGCCAAAGCCCTCAAAGTCAAGAGAAACCTCTGCTGTTTCATCCATATTACGGTTCACGGCAAATACGGTCAGTTCTTTCTTCTCTTCATTCCAGACAACGGAGCTGTCCACATATGGAATCGCATCACGCTTGCCGGCTGCATAAGTGCCACACTCAACATCTGCCTTCAAGGCAACACCCTGTCCGTAACGGCAGGCATACATAAATGGATAGAAAATCGTCTGAAGCCACATTTTACCACCATTTACTGTCATAATCGGTGCAATTACATTAACAAGCTGTGCCAAACAGGCAATTTTTACACGGTCCGAATTATTAATCAGCGTGTTCAATAGACATCCGACTGCTAACGCATCTTCCATCGTATAAATATCCTCTAACAGTGGTGGTGCAATCTGCCATTTCTCCTGTTTTTTATCCTGCTCCTGTGAATGGAACCAGATATTCCACTCATCGAAAGAAAGGTAAATATCTTTATCGCTTTCCTTTTCTTTCTTAATCTTATCGCAGATAGCTCCGACCTTTTTAATAAAGTTATCCATGTCCATCGAGCAGCTTAAATACTTCTTCGTATCATCATCCGGATTTCCGTAATACTCATGCATCGACAAATAATCAATGTGGTCATATGCCTCGCGAAGCACCGTTTCTTCCCATTCACCAAATGTCGGCATGTTCTGGTGGGAACTTCCGCAAGCAACCAGCTCAATGGAGTCATCCACCCATTTCATAATTTTTGCTGCTTCACATGCGGTACGTGCATATTCGGTCGCCGTTTTATGCCCAATCTGCCAAGGACCATCCATCTCATTGCCAAGACACCAGGTATGAATACCAAAAGGCTTTTCAAAACCATTCGCACGGCGCATATTAGCATAATAAGTATCGGTTACGGAATTGCAGTATTCGACAACATTACCGGCTTCTTCCGGCCCACGTGTCCCAAGATTTACTGCCATCATAATGTCCGTTCCCACACGTTTTGCCCATTCCTGAAATTCATCGATTCCAACTTCATTTGTCTCCACAGAACTCCATGCAAGCTCCATTTTCTTCGGACGCTTTTCTTTTGGCCCTGTTCCATCTTCCCAATGGTAACCCGATACAAAGTTACCACCCGGATAACGAACCATAGGAATGTTCATCTCACGGATAACCTTAAGAACATCCTGGCGAAATCCCATATCATCGGCAGTCTCATGTCCCGGCTCATAGATACCATGATAAACGGCTCTTCCCAAATGCTCAATAAATGAGCTGTACAATCGTTTGTCAATCGCACTGATTTGTTTTTCTTTGTCTGCTTTAATTACTGATTTCATACTTACCTCCATCGAACTCTTTTTTCCTATTGTATATCAGTAATTTGTCTTTTACCATGTACTATTCTAACCTAACACTGGACAATCATTTCTATTTTGATTCGCCTACTTCCCGCACACGATAGAACGATTCCTTAGGTTTTGCATTCTTATCCCAAAGGTACAAACACTGTACTAAATCATCATACAGTGGATAATCATCACAGATACCAAACACCGTCACACTCGTAATATTACATGGTCCGCCACTCGCCGTATCCATCTTTTTCAACAGCTCAAACATTTCCTGATAGCGGTCTGCCTGGCGTTTTAAAGATTTTTCGTCTCGCTCACCTGTCTCCTCATCAATCTTGAAACTCAATTCCGTAATCTGGATATCAACATTCAATTCGGCATATTTTTTCAAACAATTTTCAAAACTGTCGTAAGAATCGCCCTTCAATTCATCCGGATTATACAAATCTACCGTTGGCTGCAAACCGATTCCATCAATCAGATTTTTTTCTTTCAGTCCCTTTACAAGATTGTAAATATTCTGCTCTTTTGCAGGAACATAAACATTGTAATCATTATAAATGAGTTTCATGCCCTTCTCTGCATATTTTCTTGCGTAAGTAAATGCTTTTTCCACATAGTTGGTTCCCATTGTTGCGTACCAGAAATTATCGCCGCCGTTAAATGTAGTCCGGCAGTTCCAGTTCACAGAATCATCGCCTGTTCCGTCATCCACACACTCATTTACAACGTCAAAACAGTAAACAACACCCGGATAATTTTTCTTGCAGTACTCCAAAACACCCTTGATGTAGTTCTCCATGCGCTTTGCCATCACCTTTTTGCTGACATAGCCTTTCTTTGCATCATAATTCTTTTTAAAGAACCACTCCGGTGTCTGATTATGCCAAACAAGTGTATGACCACGCATTTTAATTCCATTTTCTTTGCAAAAATCAAGGCTTTCTTTGCAGGAATCAAAATTCAGTGAAACATCCGTGGCATTTGCATTCTTTTTACCCTTTTTCACACATGCCTTTTCGTCCAGTAAATAACATGGCTTCATCAGATTACTTAAGGTTGTTGAATTGTAATGTTTCTTCAAAATATTTGCCATGCCCTCATGGTGAATTGCTGCGGTACTCTTATCACTGCCGTTAATTGCGGCACCCATCATAAAATATTTTGCGTACAAATCTTTCAGTGCCGGGCCGTCCACATCACTTACATCATGACTTGTCTTTTTATTTTCCGTAACCGCAGAACCGGAAGCTGATTTGTTTAAATTTGTCTTATTTTCTGTACTATTATCACTGCGGCATGCTGTCATGGACAACATCAGGCAAAAACACAAAATTAATGCTGTTATTTTACTGCTTTTCATTTTCTAGCTCCTTTTTTTCTCTTTTCTTCTGATACCATTTTTTTATTACCTTCGCCGCCGGAAGTTCGACCAGATACGTCATAGCAATTGCCACCACCAAAGAAAGCGCAAAACACAAAATGGTATACTGCCACTGCCATTTAACATCTCCTGTCATATTTGGCAGTTCATCTCCCGACCAGTTCGGAATCCGAAACTCCTTTAATTTGACGGCAATGTACTGATGGCAGATATAAAATTGGAACGAAATTCCTGCTAAAAATTTCATGACGCGGTTGTCAAGAATTTTGCGGAAATACTTGTGGGAAAGAATCATTCCAATCACAAACAGGGCAAATACAAGGGACAACAGAAAACGGTTATCTAACTGCCACTGTGTTTCTCTGCCACTTGTCGAGCGCGCTATGCACATCTGATAAAAGAACACGACAGCACCAATTGCCATCACAATCCCGGCAAGACCTTCTGCCAGCGTTTGCTTTTTTCTCATTTTTGAATATTTCATATACAGCCAAGCTGCCATCATACCGTTAGCAAAAACGGAAAAGAACGTAAGCGTCTGATTCACTACTAAATTCTGGTCAATCGAATAGAACCGGCTGCTAAAATACCATGCACTTCCCACACCGATTGCCGTCATTCCAAGATATGTACCCACCGGACATTTGCGAAACAGCCACACAAGCAGTGGAAAAATCAGATACAGCTGCATTTCTACCGCTACCGTCCAAAGAACGCCGTTCAGATGCGTCATACAATTTACATCTCCAAATAAATTGTTCGTAAATGTCAGATGCGTAATCAAATCTTTCATCATAAAACCGGTATCGCCGCCGTACTCCGAGAGTGGAATAGCAAAAGCGAACAATACGATTAACACCGACAGATAATACGATGGCACAATACGCGCCACTCTTTTTACGTAAAAGCCGGGAACCGTATCCGTTTTGTCGCCATACACCATGTCTCTGGCATATGGTAAAAAAAGACAGAATCCTGAAAGCAAAATCATCATATCTACTAAAATACTTCCGTTTCTTACAAGCCAGTCCAAATTTACATGTTCTGTAAGTGGCTGCAACCAGGACTGCTGCCAGATATGATACCACGCAACTAGAAAAATTGCGATTGCCCGGATTCCATCTAACACACCAATGTGATAAATTTCATAGTCACCTGCCAGTTCGGCAGGTGACTGTTTTCTTCTTTTTTTGTGTTGTCTTTTTCCCATAAAAACTCTCCACTAAGCTAACGCAGCTGTAACGATTGCCATCGAGTATACTTCCGATGCGTTACATCCACGTGACAAGTCATTAATTGGAGCATTCAAACCAAGCATAATTGGTCCGTATGCATCAAAGCCACCAAGACGCTGTGCAATTTTGTAACCAATATTTCCTGCATTGATATCAGGAAAAATAAAGGTATTTGCAGAACCGGCAATCGGGTCTCCCGGACATTTTGTACGGGCAACTCGTGGTGATACTGCTGCATCAAACTGCATTTCTCCGGCAATCAAAAGATCCGGTGCAAGGTCTTTTGCTTTCTGTGCAGCATTTCTCATCTTGTCCACATCCTCGCCGGCACCTGAGCCGTAAGTTGAATAACTTAAGAATGCAATTTTCGGGTCAATTCCAAAAATCTTAGCACACTCTGCACAATCAATTGCGATTTCTGCCAACTCATCTTCATTTGGCTTAATATTAATCGCACAATCGCCCATCGCAAGTACCGTGTTACCACCGGTAGCGGACTCACGAACCAGAATAAAGCAGGATGCTACAATATTTTTACCTGGTTTTGTCTTAATAATCTGTAATGCCGGACGAACCGTATCCGCTGTCGAGTAGGTTGCACCGCCAAGAAGTGCATCCGCTTTACCCATCTTCACAAGCATCGTACCAAAATAATTTGCCTGCTGACAGGTTGCTTTTGCTTTCTCCAATGTCATACCTTTATTCTTACGAAGTTCATACAGGCACTCAGCCATCTCATCAATGCCTTCATACTCCATCGGGTCTATAATTTCAGCTCCACGAATATTAAATGCACTCTCTTCTGCTGCCTTTGCAATTTCATCTTTGTTTCCAACCAAAATCGGTGAAAGGAAAGTACTTGCCAAAAGGCGGGATGCCGCTTCCAGAATACGTGGATCACTGCCTTCTGTAAAAACAATCTTCTTCGGATTTTCTTTCAAGATATTAATCAACTTGCCAAACATACTACACGTTTCCTCCTAAATATTATTCTCTCTTAATCATACTATTTTTTGTACAAAAAACAAGGGGGTAATTAAGAAAAAATGTTAATAATTTTTTTAATTACGCAATTTTGTTCAAAAAGTTTCCGTCACATGGGCGCTCCCGCTCAGACAACTACGCAGGGGTATCGACATGCACAAAACGCATTGTCTGATACCCGCGTAGTTGTACCCATGTGTCGTAAAACTTTTTGAACCAAATTACTGCAAATCAAAAAAAATCAGTAGCCATTTTTACCTATTATGAAAAATATTACCTTGCATTATACCAAACGGCAACAAAAAGCGTTGGGGTTCATTTTGATTGGTGCACTTTTGTTTTTCTTATTTTACATAAAAAAAGATTTGTATCTCATGGGTACGAACACGCGGGTATCAGACAATGCGTTTTGTGCATGTCGATACCCCTGCGCGTTCGTCTAGCGAAAGCGCCCATGAGATGCAAACTTTTTTTTGCAAAATATTAGAAAAGAAAAAACCTACTCCAGACGATACCCCACATTCCTAACGGTATGTATCCGTTCTCCCGCCTCTCCCAATTTCTTGCGTAATGTTTTGATATGCATATCCAGTGTGCGGGATTCCCCCTCAAAGGTTGTTCCCCACACACGATCCATCAAAAGATTTCTTGGCATAACATTTCCGGCGTTACTCAAAAATACACGGAGCAGTTCGAACTCTTTATATGTCAGTTCAATAAGTTCATCATCCACATAAACACGGTGTTTCTCTACGTTCATCCGAATGTTTCCTGCCGATAATTCTTCAACAGATGCTTCCTGCATTTTGCTGCGGCGCAGTACGGCCTTCACGCGGGAAATCATTTCCAAAATACCAAACGGTTTCGCAATATAGTCGTCAGCGCCCGCGTCTAGCCCTCTTACCTTGTCAATTTCCGTTCCCTTGGCAGTCACAAGAATCACAGGAACATCTGAAAGCCTTGCATCTTCCCGCATTTTTTTGACAATCGAAATACCATCCTCATCCGGAAGCATAATGTCAAGAAGGACGAGTTCCGGAACTTCATTTTCACACAATTTCCAAAACTCTTTGGCGCACGACGCCTCTTTCGTCTCCATATGACAGTCCTTCATTGCATACACTTCAATTTCCCGGATATTCGGGTCATCCTCTACAACACAAATCATTCTGGAACACCTCCTGCCTCATTTTCCTGCTCACTTACTAAACTCATGGCAATGTTTTCACAATGGTCTGCCATTCTCTCATAATTAATCGCAAGTTCGTTGACATAAATTCCAATTTCCGGCGATGTTTTTTCTTTTTTTACCCGCTTTAAATTCTGCTTCTTAATGCGTTTGTTAATATCATCAATCTGTGTTTCTTTTTCTTCAATTACATTGGCAAGCGTGCCATCATCTTTTATAAAAGCAGAAACCGTTGTGCTCACAATATCATGCACCTGCTCCGCATAGAAATTCATTTCTTCTTTTAATTTCTTCGGCCATACGGCTTTGCTTTTTGAAATTTTTGCCGCTTCACTCATAATATTTATCGTATGGTCAGAGATACGCTCCAAATCGCGGATACAATACACAAGTAAATTCCATTTCGCATACTCTTCCACAATCACGTTGCGGTTTGCAATCTGACGCAGATATTCGCCTATTTCCTCTTCATAGCGGTCAATTTTTTCTTCCATTTCAATTACCTGATTACGCTTTTCTTCCGAGTAATCATGGATACCTTCTAAGGCAAGCGTCACGTTTTCCAAAGTAAGATAAGCCATCTCATTTGCCGAGCGCTCACACTGCTCAAGAGCAAGTGCCGGACTATCTAAGAAACGGGAATCCAAACGTGCAAATTCCGACGTTGTTTCCTCCTCATCCTCTCGAATCGTAAGAGTTGCCAGTTTTTCAAGCATATTTGCAAATGGGAACAAAAGAATCGTTGCCCCAATGTTAAACAAACTGTGAATCACAGCAATTCCTGCGACTCCTGCTGCATCGTGCATAAAGGAAAAATCAATAAATGCATACAAAGAGTAAAATACAATCATAAATACCGTTGTACCGATTACGTTAAAATATAAATGAACAAGTGCGGCACGCTTCGCATTTTTGCCGGCACCGATCGATGACAAAAGTGCCGTCACACACGTACCGATATTCTGTCCCATGATAATCGGAATTGCTGTCGCATAAGGGACACTTCCGGTCAGACAAAGTGCCTGTAAAATACCAACCGATGCGGAAGAACTCTGAATAATCGCAGTAAGAATTGCACCTGCCAACATTCCTAAAATCGGATTGGAAAACATCGTTAAAATATGCGTAAACTGTGGCACATCAGCAAGTGGTTTTACCGCAGCACTCATCGTGTCCATACCAAACATAAGGATGGCAAAACCAATCATGATTGCTCCGATGTCCTTACGTTTTTCCTGTTTGGATGCCATAATCAAGAAGATTCCGATAATTGCAAGAATTGGAGTAAACGATGTTGGTTTTAATAAAGTAACCAATAAATTGTTTCCCTCAATTCCCGTCAGACTCAGAATCCATGAAGTCACCGTAGTACCAATATTGGCACCCATAATTACACCAATCGCCTGATTTAATTTCATGATTCCTGAATTTACAAAACCGACAACCGTTACCGTTGTCGCAGATGAACTCTGAATCACTGCTGTAACACCGGCTCCAAGTAAAACTGCCTTAATGCGGTTATCCGTCAACTTTTCTAATATTCGCTCTAATCTTCCCCCGGATAATCTTGTCAGTCCGTCTCCCATCACATTCATACCGTAAAGGAAGAACGCAAGGCCGCCAATCAATGACAATGCCTGCAGCAAAAATTCTGTGTACATTTTTCATACCTCCATCTTTTTTCATTTCTTTCTACCAGTATTTACAATAACGTATCAAAGTAAAATTGAAATAGACGTTATGTAAAATTTATGTAAAAATTGAAAAATTTCTTTTCTTGTGCTAGGATAAGGCATGGAAAACAAGAATTGGAGGCATTATTTATGAATACATTAAAGAAATTTATTTCTTATTACCGGCCTTACCGCGCCGTCTTTTATTTTGATTTATTCTGCGCTGCCGTTATCAGCGTGGTCGATTTAGCCTATCCGCAGCTTTTGCGTAGTCTCACAAAAACACTTTTTACCGGGAACAAAAGCGCGATTTTAGGAGCACTGCCATGGCTCTTTCTCATTTTACTCATTATGTATACCATACAAAGCCTGTGCAAATACTACGTCACCTGCCAGGGACACATTATGGGAGCGAAAATGGAACGCGATATGCGAAAACAGCTTTTTGAACACTATGAAAAACTGTCCTTTTCCTATTACAGTACACACAACTCCGGTCAGATGATGAGTAAACTAGTCAGCGATTTGTTTGACATTTCCGAGCTTGCCCACCACGGTCCGGAAAACTTGTTTATTTCCTTAGTAAAAATTATCGGCTCATTTGTATTTTTGTTTTTGATTAATCAGAAACTCGCCCTGCCGCTTTTGCTGCTCGTCATTCTCATGATTTTATTTTCCATTCGGCAGAATAAAAAAATGCAGCAGACCTTTTTGGAAAATCGAATCCGCATTGGTGACATCAATGCCAGTCTGCAGGATACGCTCTCCGGCATCCGTGTCGTTCAGTCCTTTGCCAATGAGGATACGGAACTGCACAAATTTAATCACAGCAACGAGGCGTTCTTAGAGTCCAAAAAAGATAATTACCGATGCATGGGAACTTTTATGAGTTCTAACCTGTTTTTTCAGGGAATGATGTATCTCACAACGTTAATTTACGGCGGCTATCTGATTGCCATGGGACAAATGCAGGCGGCTGACCTTGCGATGTACGCTCTTTACATTGGTATTTTTATCAGTCCGATTCAAATCCTTGTCGAACTTGTTGAAATGCTGCAAAAAGGTCTTTCCGGATTCCGCCGCTATCTCGAAGTCGTTGAAACCGAGCCGGAAATTCAGGATAAAGAAGGTGCCATTGATTTAGAAAATGTGAAGGGTGACGTTTGTTACGACAACGTTTCTTTTCACTACAGCGACGATAATAAAACCGTTCTCTCGCAAGTGTCCATTCACATTCCTGCCGGAAAATCCGTTGCACTTGTCGGTCCTTCCGGCGGCGGCAAAACAACAATCTGCTCCCTGCTGCCTCGTTTTTACGATGTGACAGCGGGAAAAGTTACAATTGATGGCAAAGATGTGCGTGACCTCACACTCAAAAGTCTGCGAAACCAAATCGGAATGGTACAGCAGGACGTCTATTTATTTGACGGAACTATCCGGGAAAATATTGCTTACGGAAAACCGGATGCAACCGATGAAGAAATCAAAGAAGCTGCCAGACGAGCCAATATGGATGACTTCATCATGCAGCTTCCAGAACAATATGATACCTATGTTGGTGAAAAAGGCACCCGCTTATCCGGCGGTCAGAAACAGCGAATCAGCATTGCCCGCGTCTTCTTAAAGAATCCACCGATTCTTATTTTGGACGAAGCAACAAGTGCCTTAGATAACGAGAGCGAACGCTACATCCAGAAAAGTCTGGAAGAGCTGGCAAAAAACCGTACGACCATCACCATCGCTCACCGTCTCTCAACCATCAAACGTTCCGACGAAATCATTGTCATCACAGAAGATGGCATTGCCGAGCGCGGTACACACGAAACTTTACTTGCAAAAAACGGCATTTACGCCCGTTATTACAATTTATAATTATGCTGTCTGTTTTGTCTGCCGTTTCGCTCTTGCTAAAGCAAGTCCGAGGCAGACAAAACAGGCTGCAAATAACACTTCAATTCCCATATATCTCCACAGCAAGTCTGGTGAACTTTGATAATTTCCACTGTCAATCAGCCGTGCTCCCATGATATACCAGTAGGCCGGAAGGAAATGAGCAACCTTTATAATTCCATCTCCCAGAAATTCAATTGGCACAAATACGCCGGACAGAAAACTCATTCCCAATGCTATGACATTTGATACCATGCTGACAGTCTCCGCCTTTTTCATAACCTGACCAATTAAAAATACAATACCAAGTGCTACCATCAAAAATGCAAGCAGGTTTAAACAGTGTAATCCGCCCTGCATAGTAAACACCCTTTCCCTTGCCCCAATCACGGCACACACAAGATATAAAATTCCAAACAATAATCCTGCCGACAAAGTACCTAAAATGGTTTCACGGTTTGTTTTAGCAAACGAGTACGAGGAGCACTGAATCCGTTCTCTAATCTGCGGTTTATGAAGCACTACCAAAACCGGTGATATTCCTACAATACACAGGCACAAAAGAATGTACGGAACATACGCAAAGAAATAATACACATAGCTGTGTGTCTTTTTTCCTCCTGTTTCCAATACGTTCACATCAACCGTTTTCTCATCTGCCTTTCCCGCTTTTGCAAGTGCCTCCTTCACAGAAAATCCGCCGCCAATATATCCTCTTACCAGATTCATATATTGTGTAATCATCTGCTCAAACGATTCCTTGTAAATGGTTCCCGGAACACCGATAACTTCCATTTTTTTATTCTCGCTGCCACTCAGATAGGATTCAAAAAATCCGCTTGGAATCCGAAGAACACACGATATACTCCGGTTATAAATCTCATCCTGAATGACTTCTTTTTTGTCCTCGATATGGACTTTTTCATTTCCCTGCTCCAAATAAGCGATAAGTGCCCGGCTGATTTCCGAATTGTCTGCATCCATCACAGCAAATTTATACGTAGTTGGTGAAAATGTTGATTCTCCTGTCTTTTCTCCCTGTGAAGCAGCCGCTAATGCTACCGACAAAAAGATAACTAAGTACATAATAATCTGCCCTTTTTGCTTGCGCAGCACTTGAAAAAATAGTTTATATACTTGCATAACGATTCCTCCTTACACGCCAGATACTAATACCGCCAAGAAGTACGGTTAATCCTGCCAGTGACAATACATCTACAAAAAAGCGCTCATATGTGTCATAGACGTTTAACGCGTAAAATGCATCCGTGATTAACGCTGCCGGACTGATATCATTAACAATTGGCACTGTTTTTTCTATGACACCCTTGATTCCGGAAATCATCAAATCACTCATGGCACACAATACTAAATTACCGCTGACTAAGACTCCGATTTTTCCGCCCTGTGATAGATGCGCAATACTTCCAATCAGCATACCGAACACAATACCAAAACTGGTCCCCACAAACAAAAGTAACACGATTGCCGCATAACGCTCGCCAATCTGCAAATTCAAAACGAAACGCATATAGATAAGAAGGGCACACGCTAAAACAAATTGAACTAACTCTGTCGCAGCAAAATCAGCCACAAACATTGTACTTTTTTTCATTCCGCATACATTGCGCCGCTGTCCAAGCGGTGTCAGATTCGCCTGCATCTGAAGAATTGCTGCACAACCGGAAAAGGATGCAAACAAACAAGTCATCGCAAAAATTGCATAAAAATAATTGACTACATTATCCTGATTTCCCCTCGTATTTTTCTCCTTTGTAAAATACGATATTTCCTGCTGCATCGGTTTTACCGCCTGCTCTATTTTGTCCGGATGTTTTTGTGCCGTATCCTGAATCAATGTTTCATATTTGGTAAATTGTTTTAAAACGCTTTGCAGCATCGTCTCATCCATACCGCTTTCTTTCACCGTGAGAGAAAGCTTGTTTCCCATGTAAATGATACCCTTTACCTGATCTTCTTCCAACAGTTTTTTTGCTTCCTTTTCTCCGGTATAGGTCGTAATAAGAAGTTTTTTGTCTCCCTCTGCCGACACAGCATTTAACATCGCTGTAAGTGTCATGTTATCCTGCTCTTTCACAATCGCAACCGGAACCGGTTCAAACTTTTCTGTCCGGTCAAAGATATCGCCAAACGCCATATACATAAATGTGGTCAGTGCAAAAGGAAATAGCAGCGTCCAAAAAATGAGTTCTCTGCTTCTCAATGAACTAAGAAGCATATACTTAAATTCACGAAAAAACATGAAATCTCCTCCTCTCACACATCCCGAAGTTCTTTTCCGGTAATTTCTAAGAATACATCATTTAACGTCGGCAGTTCCGAATATACCCTGCCAAATACAAGGTTTTTATCCTTCAGATAATCAAGGACATGAATCAGATTATGTGTACCTCCACTGAAGTTTAACGTAAGTTTTCCTTCATCATATTCCGTTTTGTACACATGCTCCATACTTCCGAGTGCCTCTAAATTTTCTTCCTGAAGTTCCGGAATCTCAATCGAAACCGTCTCCGTATTTTTAATCATTTTTTTCAATTCATCTTTCGTTCCAATGGCAATCTGCTGTCCCTTGTCCATAATGGCAATCCGGGTACAAATCTGCTCTGCCTCTTCCATATAATGAGTGGTGTAAACAATCGTTGCCCCCTCTTCATTTAATTTCTGGATGCCCTCTAAAATTTTGTTCCGGCTCTGTGGGTCAACTGCCACCGTTGGCTCATCAAAGAAAATGAGTTTTGGTTTATGGGCAATTCCACAGGCAATGTTTAACCGGCGCAAAAGACCTCCTGACAATTTCTTTGGATAAAATTTGCGAAATTCATCAAGACCGACAAAGGCAATTGCATCTTCTACATACTGCTTGCGGAGTCCCTTGTCTCTGATATACAAACCGCAAAAATAATCTACATTTTCATAAACTGTCAGTTCATCAAACACGGCAACATCCTGCATGACAACACCAATTTTTCTTTTAATGTCATAAGAATCCGGCTTCATCTCCCTGCCAAATACTTTTACCGTTCCCTTATCGTATTTAAGCAGTGCAAGAATACAATTAATCGTTGTCGATTTTCCGGAACCGTTTGGTCCAAGCAAGCCAAAGATTTCTCCTTCTTCTACTTCCAGATTCAAATGGTCTAATGCCACTAGTTCCTTATATCGTTTTACTAAATTTTCAATTTGAATAACAACAGCCATCCTTATCCCTCCTCTTTGTGATGTTAAACACATTGTATCATTTTATGCCAGCCACAAAAAGTGTCATCCATCATTTTTGAATTGTGACATTTGTCATTTACTTTTTTTGTTTTTTTCCTTTATAATAGAACATATCAAATGATGGAGGTTATAGAGCATGGTGCATTTGGGAAATAAGGCAGTTCTTTTTCTGCTTTGCAGCTGTTTTTTTATAAATAGTCAGAACATCACACAAACAAGCATTCTTTTTTTGTTATGCGCCTTTATCATCGGATGCCTTTTTTCCTATTGGGAGGGTTCAAAAGGAGGAATTCTTTTTCTAACCGCTCTCGTCTGCCTGTTAATGCTCTGTTTTCCTGCTTTCGGTTTTTATCTGCCTGTCTTTATTTACGATATCATTCAGGCTAAAGATTATTTTTTACTGATACCGGCAGGAATTGGTTTGATACGTTTTTGCCCTGCCTTTTTATCCTCTGCTTTTATTCTCGTTCTGCTTATGATGCTGTCAGCAATTTTATCGTATGCTTTTGGCAGAATTTCGGATTACAAAGAAAAACTGCACCATATTCTGGATACCAGCAAAGAGCATGCCATTATGATGCACGAACGGAATCAGGCATTGATTGAAAAGCAGAATGCAGATATACACGCCGCCACGCTCTCGGAAAGAAACCGCATTGCCAGAGAAATCCACGACAACGTCGGCCATATGCTGACGCGTTCTCTTCTGCAGGTCGGGGCACTGAAAGTTATTGCCGGTGATGATGCTTTAGATGAACCATTGACTGAGCTGCAAAATACATTAAATACCGCTATGACAAATGTTCGCACAAGCGTCCACGATTTACACGACGACGCAATTGACTTAGAAAGTACCCTTTGGGAAATTATCGATGGGGTAAACACAACAAAAATATCCTTGGAATATGATGTAGAAGGAACGCTCCCAAATCCGATTAAATATGCCTTTATTGCGATTGTAAAAGAGGCGGTAAATAATATTCAAAAACACAGTAACGCAAAAAATGCTTCCATCCGAGTCTGTATGCATCCCGGATTTTACCTGCTCTCGATTGCTGACAACGGCACCAAAATTTCCACAACGGATTCCCGCGGAATTGGACTGAGCAATATGGAAGAACGGGTTCGTGCCTTAAATGGCGTAATACGATTTGATACGGAAAATGGATTTAAAATAACAATTATCATACGGAGGTAGTTATGAACATTATAATTGTAGATGACGACAAATTAGTTTCTTTATCCTTAAAGACCATTTTGGAAGCCTCCGGCGAGGTTAATGTCTGTGCCATCGGAAACTGTGGGGAGGAGGCTCTTTCTCTTTATCCGAAATTCAAACCGGATATTCTTTTGATGGATATCCGAATGGATGGAATGAGCGGACTGACTGCCGGAAAGCAGATTCTGGAAACTTACCCGGATGCCAAAATTTTGTTTCTCACTACATTTTCAGATGATGAATATATCGTGCGGGCACTCCGCATGGGTGCAAAGGGATATCTACTGAAACAGAATTTTGAAAGTATTCTTCCTGCCCTTCAGGCGGTTCAGAAAGGACAGACGGTATTCGGCGAGGAAATCACGGATAAAATTCCGGATTTAATTAATAAGACAACGGCACAGAGAGACTTTGCCAAGTATGGCATTACAGAAAAAGAATATGCCATTATTGAACAGGTAGCAAATGGTCTCAACAATAAAGAAATTGCTGAGACCCTCTACTTAAGTGAAGGCACGGTCCGCAATTACCTCAGTTCCATTTTGGAAAAATTGGAATTACGCGACCGCACCCAGTTAGCTATTTTTTATTACCGGTAATTTTTTTGGTGACTTTTATCCGTAACTTTTATTTGTAACTTTCTGCAAGCGCCTTAAATGCCGGCAGTGCTTTTTCAATCTGCTCGGTGCTTACGCAGTAAGAAATACGGACAAAGCCCGGTGTTCCAAAACTGTCTGCCGGAACTAACAAAAGTTCATGCTCCTTTGCACGCTCAGAAAATGCATTGGCATCCTTTTCGAGTGCTTCAACAAAAAGATAGAAGGCGCCATCCGGTTTAATGCAGCGGTATCCATATTCTGTCAGGGCACGGTACAAGATGTCTCTGTTCTTTTCGTAAATCGAGATATCCGATGTTTGTCCAATGCATCGTGCTATAATTTTCTGGAACAGGCTCGGCGCACACACAAATCCAAGGGCACGGCCTGCACCGCAAACTGCCGCATAAATCTGTTTCCAGTCTTTTGCTTTATCCGAAACCGCAATATAACCGATTCTTTCACCCGGTAAGGAAAGCGATTTGCTGTACGAATAGCAGACAATTGTGTTGTCATAGTAATTCATAAGATACGGAACTTTTACATCCGAATAAACCAGTTCACGATATGGCTCGTCCGCAATTAAAAAGATTTCTTTTCCATATTCTTTCTGCTTCTTTTCCAATACGGCACAAACTTCTTTGATGCACTCCTCGGTAAGAACAACGCCGGATGGATTGTTTGGCGAGTTTAAAATAATTCCCTTTGTATGCTCTGTAATTGCATCTTCCAACAATTTGGTATCAATCTGAAAATCTTCTTTTCTGCTTGGTACAACAACGAGTTTTGAGCCTGTCATTTCAACAAACACACGGTATTCCGGGAAAAATGGAGCAAAGGTGATAAACTCATCGTCCGGTTCTGCCAGTGCTTTTAATGAAATCGTGAGCGATGCGGCTGCTCCAACGGTAACATAAAAATTGTCCGCCGTAAGATTTGTGCCATGCTGCTCATTTACGTAAGAAGCCAGTTTCTCACGAAGTGCTGCGTCTCCCTGTGCCGATGTGTAACCATGCAAGGCAACCGGGTCTCCGTTTGTGAGCAAATCAATAGCTGCTTCTTTTACACATTCCGGTGCCGGAACACTCGGATTTCCAATACTGAAATCAAATACATTTTCTGCTCCGATTTCTGCCTTTCTCTTATTTCCATACTCAAACAAATCACGGATTACCGAGCGATTTGTTCCTAACTGTACCATTTTTTCTGATAACATATCTATGTACTCCTTTCAATTTTTACTTGGGTTAAAGCGGAATGCATGGTTGAGCGGACCACTTCCCTGTCCTAAATCCATTCCATCCGCCAATGCGCCTGATATATATTCTTTTGCTTTTATAACGGCATCCGTTAATTCACAGTCCTGTGCCAGATAAGAGGCAATCGCACTGGAAAGTGTACAGCCGGTTCCATGCGTATTTTGATTGTCAATACGCTTACTCTCAAGCCAATTTCCACCATCCGCCCCATAGAGGTAATCGTTTGCATCCTCAATGCTGTGACCGCCTTTGCATAAAACTGCTGTCTCATATTTGTTATAAAGTGCCTGTGCCGCCTGTTCCATTTTTTGTTTGGAGTCAATCTTCGTTCCGGTAAGCACCTCAGTTTCCGGAATATTTGGTGTAATCACAGAAGCCATCGGCAAAAGTTCATTTTGCAGTGCCACAACGGCGTCCTCTTCAATCAGCCTTGAACCGCTGGTCGAAACCATAACCGGGTCGACCACAATAAACTTTGGCTTGTAAAAAGACAACCGTTCCGCAATCACATGAATTAATTCCGCAGAAGCCACCATGCCGATTTTCACAGCATCCGGTTTTATGTCAGTAAAAACTGCGTCCAACTGCTTTTTTAAGAATTCAGGTGTTACTTCCATAATACCGCTTACTCCCATCGTGTTCTGCGCCGTCAATGCGGTAATGACACTCATGGCGTAAACACCATTCGCCATCATCGTCTTTAAATCTGCCTGTATTCCGGCTCCCCCACTACAATCACTTCCTGCTATCGTTAATGCCGTCCTCATCTGTCATTCCTCTCTTTCATTGCCTTTACTATTGTAGCGGAAAGGAAGGTTGTTTGTCAAATTTTTAGGGTTCCGTAATTCCGTAGAAAAGCTTTGCGTCTCGTGGGCGTTCTCACTAATTGAGTGCGTAACGGTATGGGCACTGAAACTACCAGTGCCACATACCGACGTACTCAAACCCACGAGTCGCAAAGTTTTTCTACGGAATTACTGGAGTCCAAAGGAACTGACAACGAACATTTATTACAAACACGGGAATCTAAAAAATTGGCATCAAACACTTCATATAAAGTTAAAGTAATCCTTACAATGTAGCTCTTCCAATGCGAGTAAATGGCGTATGCAACCTTTTTACTCTTAAATAGCACATAACGTTGCATATGTTTTATGAAACAGCCACCCAAAAGCAACCAAACAGGGAAAACTCAATCAAAAGCGTTGCATTGCCGTGTGATTTTCTCTAATGATAGCCGAAAATATGACAAAAATGCAACCTTGTAAGGCAAAACAAGTAAATAACGTTGTTTTAGAAGGTGAGCGGTTATGATGGAGGGGATTAGCTTTGATATGCATTGGAACACGTGGGTAACTGGCATGCGTGCTATGCATGCCGTTACCCTTACGTGTTTCTCAGTGAGAACGGTGCATATCAAAGCTAATCCCCTCCATCATAACCGCATATCTTCTAAATCACTTTATCATTCTCTTCCTCTTAACAACAAGCGGAACAGAAAACAGCACTGCCTTACATACATTGTCTGCTATCATGCAATACCACACAGTTTCAAGACCAAAGTGCCAGATTTTGACGCAGAAAAAGGTAAACAAAATACGGATTCCCCACATACAGAAGGTTTCTACATAAAAAGCGTACTTTGTTTTTCCAAGCCCATAAAAGATTCCTTCGGTGACAATCATCAATCCATAAAATGGCTCGGAGAACGCGACAATACGCAGCATACCGGCACCAATCTCAACCACACGGCTGCTCTCGGTAAGAAGTCCCATCAAGGGTCTTGCCACAAAAAACAAGATAACACCACTAACACACATTAGTATCATCGTCAATTTTACACTCACTGACGCAACGGCTTCCATTTGCTTCTCGTCTTCCTCACCAAGAGAAATGCCTATCAGGGTAGAGGTTGCCGTTCGGAGTCCGTAACCGGAAATATAAAAAATAGTTTCGGCGGTAACAGCAATCGAGTGGGCAGCAAAGATGGTTGTTCCCATCCCGGAAACAAGACCGGCAAACACAACATAACCAAAACAGGACGCAATACTGCTAAAAAGGACCGGCAGACCAATTCGCATACACTCTTTCATCACTTTGCCATCCACAGCAAAATGTTCCCACTTCCAGTGGAGATATTCGTTTCTCCGGTACGCAGCAAACATCAGCAATCCGGCTGTCGTATAGGATATTGCAGACGCAATTGCCGCTCCTCTGACGCCCAAACCCATTCCATAAATAAATACAATGTTTAAAAGGATATTGGTTCCGTTGGCTCCCAGATTGATTAACATCGGCGTTTTTGTATCTTTTGTTCCCCGAATCGCAGCGCCCATAATCATCGTTGCCGAACGGAAAATCATCGGAAGACTGACAATCAGGAAATAATCGGAAGCATCCTGCCAAATAGATGGCTCCGCCCCCATCCAAATCGGAATGTATGGACTTAGGATGACAGAAATTCCGCCGGCAAAAAGTCCACACGCAAAAACTAAAATTAAAATCTGCTTTGCGATTTTCTGCAAATACTCTCTGTCGCCGCTCCCCAGTGCCTTTGCTGTCATTGATAACACCGCCACGCCAAGTGCCGCCGGAATACTGTTCACAAGCCATGTCACCGTTGTCGTAACACTGACAGATGCTGTCGCTTTTTCTCCCAGATGTCCAACCATCGCCGTATCCACATATTGCAATAACGTCGATAAAATTTCCTCTAAGATGGTAGGAATTGACAACGTAACTAACGTTTTTAAAATTTCACGGCGGTTAATTTTTTGTTCCTGCATTCCTTACACCTCATTTCCTGATTCCAGCATAAGCATGAGTTTATCATATTCTATTAACTGATTTGTTTTTCTTACCCTTTTCCATACTTTTTTCCCGTTTGGGTACCAGTTTACGAGATAAGACCAGATTTCTTTCATCTTAAATAACACCGGCTGATCCGGCATACACGCCTGATAAGCCACTTTCAATTCTCGCAAAAATACGTGCAATTCTTCTTTCTGCATCTTCTCCCCGGTCTGAATTTCACGGACAAGCCCCGGATTTGCAATAAGCCCTCGTCCAATCATAATTACCTCAATTGTCGGAAAACGCTCGCAAAAACGTTCATATTCTTCTACCGTTGTGATATCACCATTATAGCAGAGCGGATTCTTACTGTGTTCCACTGCATATTCAAACATATCAAGGTTCGGTGTATTTTTATAATAATCATCTCGAATTCTCGGATGAATGGTTAATTCCTCAATCGGATACCGGTTATAAATCTCCAGAAGTTCCGGAAACTCATCTGGCGAATATCTGCCCAATCTCGTCTTAACAGAAATCGGCACCTCACACTGTGAAAAAATATCATCCAAAAAGCGGTCCAGTTCCTCCGGTTTCGCCAGGAATCCCGAACCTCTCCCCTTCGACACAACTGTCCCTGACGGACAGCCTAAATTCAGATTAATTTCATGATATCCATATTCAATCAGACGGCTGGCTGTATAAACAAACTCATCACTGCGGTTACTGAGAATCTGAGGCACAACCGGTATTCCCTGATTATGCTCCGGTATCACATCCTTTTTTGCCCGGCTCTTAAAATCATGATTCGAAGTCGGTGACACAAAAGGTGTAAAATATTTATCCATACTGCCAAATTTCTGGTGATGCAAGTTTCGATAAATATACGTTGTAATGCCCTCTAAGGGAGCAAAATAAAACTGCTTCATTCTGATTCGCTAAACTCCTTCATATATTTACGAAAACGAAGCGGCAGCATCTGTCTCTGCAATTTGGGATTTACACGCTCTTTAATCGCAATTGTGTCAACAAACAATTTCCATAATTTCTGAAGCTGCTTTTCGTCCTCGGAATAAGTCAGAGTAAGTTCATCCATATCTACTTCATCCATGGATAAATACACCGTTTTATAATTTGCTTTATGAAGCAGCACCGTACGGTGCACGGTATCTGCAATCACCCACTTCTCACCGGCAAAGCGATCCGCAAAGTGGTCGGCTAAATATGGCAGAACTTCACTCTTAGGATTTATTCTACCAAATAATGTGCCATTTTCCAATTCCTCAAAACGAAGTATTTCAATAAAAAAATGTGATTCATTTGTAAAATTCCGCTCAATCGCAAATAAGGTCTGCATATAAGGGGCTGTGAGATGGCTCATAACCGCCCTTCCCATCCGAAGTCCTTCCTGCACAAACCGGTAAATAGCATCCGCCTTCTGCGCTTCATAAGAGCCGCAGCAGCGATGAATAAAATCATATGCCTCCTCTGAAATCTTGCGACGGATTGTGCGCGCTACTTTCACCGCATGCTCAAAATTTGTCACAACTGTGTGATATTCGCAAAAAAGCTCCATATTCCGCCCCTCTGTATCAATCACAACTTCATTATGCTCGTGGGGATAACCCTCCTCATAAGCACGGTATATCGCCGAGAAAATCCCTTCTGCACTGTTCTCACACAAATAAATATGTCTTACCATCCCTGCATCACATCCTCTAACATCATCTGTCTTCCGGTTCCCTGCGCCTCAATTTCCTTTGGAAGACGTTCCTTCAAGCCAAGCAAATTAGCAAGAATAAATGTGCGGTTTAAGCGGATTGGAATCATCATATGCCCGTGACAAGTGATAAAGTACATCGCCCGTTTTAATACAACACCAAATTTCTTTAACGCATTAAAATCGAGCGTTCCTCTTCTTCGTGCCATTATAATACGCCTTGCCGATTTCACGCCAATCCCCGGCACACGTAACAATGTATGATAGTCTGCCTTTTCCACCTCAACAGGAAATGAATCCAAATGATACAGCGCCCAGTTACATTTGGGATCTACGGAGACGTTTAAATTCGGGTTTTCTTTCGTAATAATCTCATCCGCTCGAAACTGATAAAACCGTATAAGAAAATCTGCCTGGTACAGCCGGTGTTCACGCAGAAGCTCCGGTCCCCTCTCTTTCGTATCGGGCAAATGAGAATCCCCCGTTGTATTCACAAATGCCGAATAGAATACACGCTTTAAATCAAACTGCTGGTATAACGCCTGTGCCATATGGACAATTTCATAATCCGTCTCCTTTGTAGCTCCAATAATCATCTGCGTACTCTGCCCCGCCGGCACAAACCTTCCATCCTGATGAAACTCCTGCAAAGTCCCACCGGAAACCGCCGGTAACACAGTCTGGCTTTCCGACTGATACAGAGAAAGACGCCGTCTTTTTTCAATTCTCGCATCCTGCAGTAAAAAACTCTCGCTTCTGCCAATCTGTATCTGGCGCATTGGTGTCAAAATTTTCTTCCGGCTCTTCTGCGGTGCCAGCAAATCAAGCCCCTTCGCCGTCGGCAGTTCCATATTTGCACTCATGCGGTCAGCAAGCCACCCGGTCTTCTCAATCAAAAGCGGATCCGCTCCCGGAATCGCTTTGACATGAATATATCCATTAAATTTATACTTCGTGCGGAGCAGATAAATCGTCTGGTACATCTGTTCCATCGTATAATCCGGATTCTTCTGAATGCCGGAACTTAAAAACAATCCCTCAATATAATTGCGGCGGTAAAAGGAAATCGTAAGTTCCGCAATTTCCTCCGGTGTAAAACCGGCGCGTTTCACATCATTGGACATGCGGTTCTGACAATATTTACAATCATACACACACTCATTGGTCTGCAAAATCTTCAAAAGAGAAATACACCTGCCATCTGCCGCAAAACAATGGCAGATTCCCCCGGCCACGGTATTTCCCATCATCCCCTGTCTCCCTTTCCGGCTGCTTCCGCTCGATGTGCAGGCAACATCGTACTTTGCCGCATCTGTCAAAATTTCTAACTTTTCAAATATCTCTTGTGTCACTGCCATACCTGCGCCTCCTTCTATATCGAACATTTGTTCTATTATAGCGCAGCTTTTTATTTTTGTAAAGTAAATCTTTTAAATTTTCTTCTCATGTACACAAAAAAGCCCCCTCGTCTCGTGAACATATCTCATCACAAAACGAGAGGGATTTCTTTTTTACATCATCAACAAATCGCCATATCGAATAAAAATGACAATCATTGAAATCAATACAACAATCAACGTCGCCGGTACTGCCGCTTTACAGTATTTTCCCCAGCCAATTCTATGACCTTCTTTTTCCGCCACGGAAATACCTACCACATTTGCCGAAGCGCCAATCGGTGTACCACTACCGCCGATATCCGTTCCCATCGAGAGTCCCCAGGCAAGAACCGGCAAAAATCCAGCCGGGCCGCCGGCACCTAAACTCTTAATTACCGGAACCATCGTTGCTGCAAACGGAATATTATCCACAAGGGCACTTGCTACCGCTGACAGCCAGATAATAATTCCTATCATTAAGAAACTATTTCCACCGCTGATTGTTTTAATCGCATCGGCAATCAATTCCAAAACACCGGTTTCTTCCAGTCCACCAACGACAACAAACAAACCAATAAAGAATAAAATGGTCTCATAGTCCACTTTTTTCAAGATGGTAAGCGCATGTTTTCCCGCTGCCAAAAGCGTAAGAACCGCAATCAAAACACCAATAAACGCAACCGTAAGTTTTGTCTGTGCATGTGTCACTAAAAGAACAACTGCCAGCAAAAAAATAGCAGTGCTGATTACAAAACCTTTCTTATCATGAATGGCTTTTGAAGGTTCTAAATCCGCTTCCGTAACTTCAATTTTTCCTGTTTTTACTTTCAAATCCTTGCGGAAAACAAAGTAAAAATAAATCACAATTACAATCAGGGAAATACCGGCAATCACACCGGTATTCGACACAAAATCCGCAAAACTGTAATGAAGCGCTGTTCCAATAATAATATTCGGAGGGTCTCCACACATAGTCGCCGAACCGCCCAGATTTGCGCAGAAAATTTCTGCCATAATCATCGGCACCGGATTGAATTTCAAAAGCGATGACAATTCAATTGTCACAGCCGCCAAAAACAAAATTACCGTAATACTGTCGATAAACATAGCAAGAACTGCGGACATAATCATGAATGTAATGAAAATCGGAATGGTGTTGAAATGAACCATTTTTGCGATTCTCATACAGAGCCAGTCAAAGAAACCAACTCTCGCCATACCTTCCACCATAATCATCATACAGGCAATGAAAATAACGGTTTCCCAGTTAATTCCAATCCCGGATTCCGCAGCCCCTGACCCTTGATACCAAAAGTCCGGTGCAAAAATGCTTCGCAGATTAATAATTTCCCATATTGCATTTACACTTCTCATGCAAATGCCAAACACCCCAATCAGGGTAAGTGCGCCGCAGCCAAGCGTAATATACTGCCTGCCGAATTTGTCCATGACAATCAAAACAAACATAGCGACAAAAATGGCTACCGCTAAGCCCTGTGCTACCATCTTCCTTCCTCCTAGTTTTTGCTTCCCCCAAAGTAAAAATTAAGCCTTCTCTTTTATCTCTTTTTTATCGTGGAACACCGGTTTCAAAAGAATCGGTGCAACAATTGTCGTAATAATAACAACGATAACGACCGGTCCCATCAGCTGCTCACTCATAAGACCAAGTGCTTCACCTTTGCTGGCAACAATCAGCGCAACCTCGCCACGCGAAATCATACCAACACCAATCTGTAATGATTCCCTTCCGGAATATTTACATAGTTTTGCGCCTAATCCACATCCAACAACTTTTGTCAAAATAGCTACAACTGTAAGCACAACGGCAAACCAGACAATTGTTGCTGACATCTGTGGAATTACCACTTTCAAACCAATGCTGGCAAAGAAAATCGGTGATAAGTACAAATACGACAAAGTTGAAAAACGCGATGCCAGATAATCTTCTTTCTGAATCATCGAAACAACCAGTCCGGCTACATACGCACCGGTAATATCAGCTACGCCGAAGAACTCTTCTGCCACATATGACATCAGCAGACAGAAAACAAAACTGATAATTACATATCGCTGCAAGCCGTTTTTTGTACGGTTGCTGTAGTAATTGAAAAACTTGTAAAACAGAAAACCTGCCACAGCAGCAAATACAAAAAATCCAACAATTTTTACAAGTACAACCCAAAGTTTAACGGTCGGATCTGCCATACTGGTAATAACTGTCAAGGCGATAATACCAAGAATATCATCAATGACCGCTGCACCAAGAATCGCATTTCCTGCTGCCGAATTTAATTTACCAAGTTCTTTTAATGTCTCAACGGTAATACTAACCGATGTTGCGGTAAGAATAACACCGATGAATACGTTCTGCAATACTAAACTGGTACTTACATTCGACTCAATCATACCCGGACGGTTAAAGAACCATGCAGTAGCAAAGCCTCCTGCCAATGGAACCAACACACCAATCACGGCGATAATCGTCGCTGCTTTTCCACATTTTTTTAATTCCTTTACATCTGTTTCCATGCCGGCACAGAACATCAGGATTACTACACCAACTTCTGCTGTCTGCGTCAAAAACTCTGTCTGTGGAATAATCTTAAACACAGCAGGTCCAAGCAGCAAACCGGCTAACAACGCACCAACAACCTGTGGCATACGTGCACGTCTTGTCAAAAGTCCTAAAAACTTCGTACACATCAAAATCAATGCCAGATAAAGTAAGTAGTTACATGTTTCCATGATAAAACCTCCTTTGACCATAAAAAAGGGGACAAATGTGACCGCTCACCGCTGACCACATTGCCGCCTCATTCTGACCATAAAATTTTTATTGCTATTTTCTCATGTCAACATTATTATACTCTCAATTTTCGAAAAAGCAAGCACTTTATTTTTTTGTTTTTGGGGGTCAAAAATATCCTCTTTTATTTAGTTTAATCCCGGTACTTTTGGAAGTTTTGCAATGCTTGCCGCAATTTCCTCATCCGTCAATGTATAGTTTTCCATTTTACCATCATTGAATTTCTCATAAGCATACATATCAAAATATCCGGTTCCGGTAAGTCCAAACAGAATCGTTTTTTCTTCTCCGGTTTCACGACATTTAATTGCCTCGTCCATTGCTACACGAATTGCATGAGAACTTTCCGGTGCCGGAAGGATTCCTTCTACTTTGGCAAACTCTTCTGCTGCCGCAAATACATCGGTCTGTGATACGCTGACTGCTTCCATCAATTTATCATCATAGAGCTGGGACAATACCGAACTCATACCATGGTAGCGAAGTCCTCCGGCATGATTTGGTGCCGGCATGAAGCTGCTGCCAAGTGTATACATTTTTGCAAGCGGACAAATTGCTCCGGTATCACAGAAGTCATACGCATAAGTTCCTCTTGTTAAACTTGGGCAGGATTTTGGCTCTACTGCAATGAAACGGTAATCTGCCTCTCCGCGAAGTTTTTCACCCATAAATGGTGCAATCAAACCTCCTAAGTTTGAACCGCCGCCTGCGCAGCCAATAATGATATCCGGCTTTTCACCATATTTATCCAGTGCAATTTTACTCTCCAAACCAATTACCGACTGATGAATCATAACCTGAGCAAGCACCGAACCAAGCACATAACGGTAGCCTTCCTGTGTCGTTGCCGCCTCAACCGCCTCAGAAATAGCACAGCCTAAACTTCCGTTTGTATTTGGGAATTCTGCGCGGATTTTTCTGCCGACAGCTGTTTTCTCGGATGGTGACGGAGTCACATTTGCACCATAGGTACGCATAACTTCGCGTCGGAACGGTTTCTGCTCATAAGAAACTTTTACCATAAATACCTGACAGTCAAGTCCAAGGAACGCACACGCCATGGAGAGCGCTGTTCCCCACTGACCTGCACCGGTCTCTGTCGTAACACCTTTCAAGCCCTGATTCTTTGCATAATAAGCCTGCGCAATTGCAGAGTTGAGCTTGTGGCTTCCGGATGTATTATTTCCTTCAAATTTATAATAAATCTTTGCCGGTGTCTTCAAATATCTTTCCAAATGATAAGCACGTACAAGCGGTGCCGGACGATACATTTTGTAGAACTGCAAAATTTCATCCGGAATGTCGATGTACGGTGTTTTGTCATCCAATTCCTGCTTTGCTAATTCTTCACAAAAAATACCGCTTAATTCTTCTAATGTAACCGGTTTGCCGGTTGCCGGATTCAAAAGCGGTGCCGGTTTGTTAATCATATCGGCACGAAGATTGTACCACTGTTTTGGCATCTCGCTTTCATCCAAATAAATTTTGTAAGGGATTTCCTTTTTACTCATTTTGTTTCTCCTTCTAATTATCATTTATTTACAGGCTGCCTAAGCAAGTTACGCAAGCTGTCGGGTGGCCCTGTTTTCTTCTATTCAAACAAATATTGGTACTTTCTCATCTGTCTGCTTATCAAATCATAAACGCGTTCTTTTACATCGTTTGAATAATTCTGTTCCTCTGCAATGATTTTTTCTACAATTGCTCGATCAAAGTGAAAACGAATTTGTCTTCCATATAATTCTTCCACAGTATCTAATTGTTCATCAAAATCATCATGAAATGTCTTGGCTTTCACTCTTTTAACCAAATCTTGTATTTTCTCTTCCATCGGATAATCCTGTATCGTATCCGAAAGAAGTGATGCACCATTATCAAAAATAGGGCAATAATGAAATTGGTCACAATCATCTAACAAAACAGCAATATTATGGGCATGTCTATCTTCATTCAAAAACAACGCATCAATCGTCATCAATTTACTGATATACACACCAAATTCTTTCAATCCCGTCAACTGTTCTGTCTGTTCAACCATATAACGAATCCGTTCACGCACATCCGGCATATGATAAACGCTTTTTGTCAGACTTTCGCCCTTCATTGTTTCAAACAATCGTTCCAATGTAATTATCTTCCAGCCATCCGGCAGAAAATTTTCACTTTTACACCCAAGATAATCCTTGTATTTATAGTGGATTTTTTCTGTCTGGTAAAAAACATATTCGTTTTTTTTCAAGGAAGAATATCCTAAAAGACAAGAAATAAGATACTCAACTAAGCCCTCATAGCCTGTGTAATCTGCCTTATACCAAATGCCATTCTGACTTTGCCACTTTAATTGATTTCCCTTTGAGGACTGCCTGTCATTTAACAATATGTCCTGTTCAAAAAGTTCAATCATCTATCCTGCCTCTCAATCTCTAACCAAAAATCGTCATCAGCCATTCGCCCTTTTGTCTTTTCAATTATCAGCATCGGATCATAAAATGGCAGTTCCAAATGCCTCAACATCAATTTCATTTTATCTCTGGTTCTAGGAAAACAACGAGATTCCAAAAATTTTTCATACTGTTCATAAGTTGGTTCTTCCACACAACCAAACGCACGATACAGTAGATTTTCCGCATAATTGTGAAGTCTAACCTTCCGCGAATGCTCATCCACATCAATAATAGTACATACCCCTTTCGGACACATATACCAAAATCGCAATGGATATTCTTTTTTCGGCGCAATGATTTCCTCACCGGATACTGCTATTCGTTTCTTCTCCATCATACACGCCCCCTTTTGTTTTCCTATATAATAAGTATACCCCAGAAATAGGGCAAACGCAATTATTTTACATATTCCTCCTGCTGGTACATCGCAAGCACCCGATTATAAAATGTTCGCACTGCCGGTGCCATGTTATCCGGATTCAGTGCAGCAATTCCAATAATGCGGCAGGCATCCGGTTTTACCGGAAAACAATCCACTTCATACGGAATATCTTTCATAACCATTTCCGGCATCAAACAAATTCCGAATCCATTTGCCACCATTACAACCGTAGACAAATCGTCAACCACATGGTAACTTGACCGGACATCCAAATGATTTTCCTTCATAAAATTCTGAATGTCGGCATCTGTACTTTCACGCTGTGTAACAAACTGGCAGTTTTTCATTTCCTCAATGCTCATCGGTTCTTTCGATGTTCTCCGCCCCTTTTGCACGACACATAACAGAGGGTCTTTGTACAGCGGCTCGATTGGAATATCAGCGGCACTGGATACCGACAAAAAGCCTACATCCACCACGCCATTTTTTATCCAGTAAACAACATCATCATACGTTCCCTGAAAAATTTCCATACTGATGTCCGGATATTCTTCATGGAAAGAATGAATCAGCTCCGGAATCCAGTTCGTACAAACGCTGGAAAAACATCCGACTTTTACTTTTCCCTGTTTTAATCCATTAAATTCCGATATCGCCTGCTGTAAACTTTCATCGCTGTTCAAAACTGCATTTACATAAGGAAGAAGCCGCTCTCCATAATTGGTAAGCGTCACGCCGCTTTTGGCGCGGTTTAATACGCAGAAACCAAGTTCTGCCTCCAGTGTAGATACCGCATGGCTGACTGCCGATGGCGTAAGCCCAAGTAAATCCGCCGCCTTCCGAAAACTTCCCTGCTCCGTAACGGTTTTGAACACCTGGTAGGTAAGTAACGTCATTTACCTGCCTCCTCTCTTATCCTATCATACCAAAAGGCAGGGCAGGATGCAACTATGCAAGACCATTTACAAGACAATTCTCCCCCCCAAAGCAACGCTTTTCCCAAACTTTCTGCCTTATGGTTGCTTTGCTTACAACTATTTTTCTATTTCATGCAACTCTTTCTTAAAAATCCAGAAAAAAGCGTTGTTTTTCTCGGAAAAATTGAGATAAATCCGACAAAATGGGGCTGAATATGCAACGTTTTTTGGCTTTGGAGCAAGTTAGCGTTGTTTTAGCAAGTTGCCAGCCCTTCTTCCGGCGAACATGCCTTGTAATGACCGCCAGAATCCTTCTTAAGCCGTGCAGCGCCTATCTCTTCGCGATAGGTGCTCACGGGCTGCGCCACCTGTTCGGTGACTTAAGCCGCATAAGGGATATCGCAAAGCGATATCCCTTATCACGGGCTGCGCCCTATAAAATCAAAAACCAGTGCTCCCACCCATTTTTGTGCGAGCACAAATGGGTGGGAGCACTGGTTTTTGATTTTGCACGGCTTAAGCCTAACGTGCACATTTATACTGTAAGTCTTCCCAGCGGCGGTCTACTTCTGTCTGGAATTGTTCGATTAGGTGTTCGTTGCCTTTTTTGAAGAGGTGTTTGAAACGTCCCTGAACACGAAGGAAGTCTTCGATTGGGAGTTTCTTCTTTGGCTCATAGGAAAGAATCCATTTGCCATGGTCTACCTCAAAGAGCGGCCAGTAGCAGGTTTCTACGGCAAGTTTACAGATGTTCATGATATCTGCTGTGTCGTAACGCCAGCCACGTGGGCATGGTGTCATTACATTCAGAAAGCTTGCGCCTTCTGTGTAGATGGCTTTTTCGGATTTTCGATGCAAATCTTTAAAATCCGTTGTCATTGTTGTCTGTGCAACATAAGCAACGTCGTGGTCTGCAATGATGCTTGCCAAGTCTTTGCGGTTCTGCATTTTACCTACGGACTGCTTGCCAACCGGCGTTGTCGTTGTGTCCGCATACATCGGAGTTGCCGAAGAACGCTGGATACCGGTGTTCATATAGGCACCATTGTCATAGCAGACATAAACCATGTCATGTCCACGCTCCATCGCACCGGACAAGGACTGGAAACCGATGTCGTAAGTTCCGCCGTCTCCACCAAATGTAATAAATTTAAATGTTTCGTCTTCCGGCAGTCTGCCGCGTTTTTTCAAGGCACGGTAAGCAGTCTCAACACCACTCAATGTGGCACCTGCATTTTCAAATGCATTATGTATGTAACTGTCCTCCCATGCGGTGTATGGATACATAAAAGAAGAAACTTCCAGACATCCTGTCGCATTACCAATGACTGCATGGTCTCCCTCATGCAGAGCACGAAGTACGGCACGTACAGCGATTGTTGCACCACAGCCGGCACACATACGATGTCCCGGAGCCAATCTCTCTGGTTTTTCCATCATAGTTTTTAAACGATAATCACTCATACTATCCTCCGTTTATCCTCTCAGTCTGATATACTGGTACTGTTCTACTGTCTTGCCATTTTCAATCATATCCTCTAATTCCGCGAATACATCTTTTACATCTTTAATGGTAAAATCGCGTCCGGCCAGACCGTATATATAATTCACTGCTTCAATCATAATCTTATTTTTGAACAAAGCTGCCGGCACTTCACTGCCAAGTGGTCCGCCATTGCCATTATAGCTCTCACAACGGTCCATAACGGCAACTGCTTTGCAATTTGCTAAAGCTTTTGCAATTTCCTCTGAAGGGAATGGACGGAACACACGAAGTTTGAGCACACCGACTTTTTTGCCTTCTGCGCGCAACTCATCGACAGCCTCTTTCGCAGTTCCTGCTGCCGAACCCATAATCAACATAATGTAATCGGCATCTTCCGTTTTATATTCCTCGAAAAGCTCAAAACCACGTCCGGTCAGCTCTTTGTATTTTTGGGCAACTTCCTTAATAACTTCTTTTGAATTTTCAAGAGCCACTTCCTGATTTTTCTTTGCTTCCATCGCATAATTGGAAATGGAATACGGTCCTACCGCAATTGGTTTGCCGGGATTTAACAAAAATTCTTCTGGATGATACTCACCAACAAAATCTTTGACCGCTTCATCTTCCAAAAGCGTAATATTTTCCACAGCGTGGCTTGTAATAAATCCATCCTGGCAAATCATAACCGGAAGATGCACTCTCGTGTCTTCCGCAATCGGATATGCCTGAATAAAGTTGTCATACGCTTCCTGATTATTTTCTGCATAAATCTGAATCCAGCCGGTATCTCTTGCGCCCATACCATCGGAGTGGTCGCAGTTAATATTAATCGGACCGGATAATGTACGGTTTACCAACGCCATAACAAGTGGCAGACGATTCGATGCGGCAAGAAGAAGTTCTTCCCACATAAGTGCGAGTCCCGCAGAGGAAGTAGCCGTCAGACTTCTCGCACCTGCTGCCTCGGCACCAATTGTTGCACTCATGGAAGAATGTTCACTCTCCACCGGGATAAACTCGGTATCCATCTCACCATTTGCAATATAGGTAGAAACCATCTGTGGAATCTCCGTCGAAGGAGTAATTGGAAATGCCGGCATGACATCCGGATTAATCTGGCGGATTGCATACGATACCGCTTCATTTCCTGACATACGTTCTTTAATTGCCATTAGATATTTCCCTCCTTCATCTCAATTGCGCCAAATGGGCATACTTTAGCACAAATGCCGCAGCCCTTACAATGGTCATAGTCAAATTCGCCACGCTTTCCATCTTTAACCGGAATACTGCAGTCCGGGCAAACCGGGGTGCAGAGCAGGCATTGTTTACATTTATCTGCAACATAAATCGGGGTATTCGTGCGCCACTCACCGGTATTAAAAAGTTTCGAAGTGCCACCCGCAAAAACCATCAAGCCTTCTGTCAAATCCTGATGTGGTGTTTTTTCGTTGATTTTTGTAACATCTGTTCTCACGCCATTGCCTCCTTATCTTTCTGAATATCGATGGAAACAACGTCAAAGGCACGCTCCAACGCTTCCATATTACCGTCAATTACTTCCGGTTTCTTTGCAAATTTATGTTCATAAGAAGCTCTCATTTCATGAATAAAAGTCTCTTTTTCCATTACTTCACTGACCGCTACCGTAGCTGCTAACATCGGTGAATTCGGAAAATTTTTTCCTAATGTCTCCACGGAAATATGTCTGGCATCAATCGCATAAACACGACCTTTGTAGCCATTGAGTTTCGGAATCATGTCCTCTCTCTTTTTCGGTGTGTTAATAATAATTGCACCGGTTTCCTTCAAACCGGCTGTCACATCAACCGAATCCAAAAGCGTCTCATCTACAACTACCACATAATCCGGGTGGTAAATGTTTGAATGTACGCGAATCACATCGGAACTGATGCGGTTGTACGCCGTAATCGGTGCTCCCATACGCTCCGGACCATATTCCGGAAATCCCTGCACGTTCTGACCCGTTTTGAACGCTACATCCGCAAGCAAAAGTGCTGCCGTCTTGGCACCCTGGCCGCCGCGGCCGTGCCATCTGATTTCGATACCGTTCTTCATCGTTCTCAAATCTCCTTCTATCCTTCATCCATTGGGTGCAAAATTTTCTCAATAACGTTTTGACCCAGCATATCCTATTATATCGTAGGAAAAACAAATGTAAAGCGAAAATGTTTAATTTTATTCACTTTTGAAGTGAATTATTTTCATCACCGTTTTTTTTCAACTTCCTCCGGGCAAACAGTTGGAACAAGCTCCCATTTATGTTATACTACTAACAGAAACATTAAAGGAGATTGGATTTCATTGATTAAGCGATTTTATGTACCAACTTCCAAACTAGAAGAGGGCATGCAGATTGACCAGGTTATCAAAGACAGACTGGACCGTACACTCATTGCCCGTGGCTCTGCTTTGGATGCTTATTTGATTGAAGGCCTGAAAAAACGAGGCGTACACGGAGTATACATAAAGACAGGTGAGGAAGACCCGGAGGAAAAACCGAAGGAAGAAACACTCACCCCTTTTGTACGCAATAAAATCGAAAAATACCGCACAGAAGACCCAAGAAAAGTTCATTTATCAGAGAGTGTAAAAAAACGCGTATCCGAGGGAATCCAGTATTTATATAACAATTCAGACTCACCGGAATTCACAAACACCTCCGCAAAAATCACAAATGACTTGATTCACGCCATTGACCACAACGACGCTTTGGCGGTTGATATCAGTGCGCTCAAAACAAGCGATGAATATACGTTTAAGCACAGTGTGGATGTCGCTACCATCTCCATGATTATTGCCAGAAACTTAGGCATGTCAAGCAAAGATGTTTATAATATCGGTATCGCCGGACTTTTACACGATATGGGAAAATCAAAAATTCCATCTGAGATTTTAAACAAGCCGGCGCGTTTAACCGATGAAGAGTTTGCTATTATGAAACAGCACTCCGAGCTTGGCTATAACATATTAAAAGCGAAAAAAGAATTTCTCGGTGTCATTTCGCTTGCCGTGCTGCAACATCATGAAAAAATGAACGGAACCGGATATCCATTTGGATACGCTTCCGATAAAATTGTACCTTATGCAAAAATTCTATCCATTGCGGACGTTTACGACGCTCTAGTAACCGAGCGTCCTTACAAAAAATCATTTTCCCAGCGCACCGCCGTGGAAATGATTATGTCAATGACCGCCGAGTTAGATATCACTGCCATGCGCAGTTTCATGGAGAGCGTCATTCTCTATCCGGTTGATACAACGGTTTCACTGAGCAACGGCGAACAGGCCCGCGTTGTCGAAAATAAACCAAATGCCGTCCTTCGTCCCACCGTCATAGGACTAAAGAGCGGCATTGTTTACAATCTTTCGGAAGACTTAACCTGTGCTTCCATCGTTATTCAATAGACACGATTTTATTTAATCCACCATACGAATACTTTCAATGACCGGCTGATCTGCTTTTTCAACCGTACCGTTACCGTCAGTTGGCGTAACATCTTCACAAATCTTATCGACAACACTCATCCCCTTTGTCACTTTTCCGAACGCAGCATACTGACCATCTAAATAGTCAGCATCCTGATGCATAATAAAGAACTGGGAACTTGCGCTGTCCGGTTCAGAGGAACGTGCCATGGAAATCACACCTCTTTTATGGGAAATGTTATTCTCTACTCCATTGGAAGAAAATTCACCTTTGATCGTTTCATCTGAACCACCGGTTCCGTTTCCTAACGGATCACCACCCTGAATCATAAAACCGGACATAATGCGGTGAAATGTCAAACCATCATAAAACTTTTCGTTTACTAATTTAACAAAATTTGCAACCGTAATCGGTGCTGTATCACCGTCTAATTCCACCTCAATCGTGCCATAATCTTTCACTTTAATTTTTGCGTGATGCTTTCCTTTTGTATCGGTTGTTTTTGATTCCGGCTTTTTTGTTACCTCGGCTGTCTCCGTAGCTTTTGGGGCCTTTGTCGCCTTTGTCTCGCTCGTTGTGTCAGATTTTGAACCTCCACATGCACTAAGCCCCATTACAAGAACTGCCAATACAAGCAGAAAACTAAATTTCTTTTTCATGTTACTAAATTCTCCTTTCAAACGTCATTGTCCCCATTATAGCGAATTAATGCCTTTTATGCAAGTTTTGGAAAGCATGTTATGTTCTTTTGCTTTTCCATCTTACGTGTCGTCTTCTCTATTCACTGACGATATCGCCACATAACCGGTCAGTCACAATTTCCTTGCATTTCTCTCTATGTGCCACATGAAGTGGGTGGTTCATAAACTTCTTTAACGATTCCTCATCTGCAAATTCTGCATAAAAAACAAGGTCATAGCCACCGGCAAAATTGCGGTTTATCTCTGCATGCAAAAGTCCCTCTATATTTCCATTCATCGCAGCCACTGACTGCTGCATAAAACGAAGGGATTCCTCCTGTGTATGCTCCTCTTTCACTTTCTCCGTGTAATTCCAAAATAAAATATGTCTTATCATCGTTCTGCCTCCTTATTTCCTAACTCCCAAAAAGCGACTGCACTCGCCGCCGCTACATTCAGCGAATCAACGCCATGTGCCATCGGTATTTTGATGGTGTAATCACTTTGTTTTATTGTCTGCGGCATGAGACCTTCTCCTTCGGTTCCTAAAATGATGGCAAGTTTTTCTTCTTCTTTCAGTTTCTCATCCGCAATTGAAACCGTATCCTCACACAGTGCCATTGCCGCCGTTTTATAGCCAAGTTTGTGCAGCCTGCTCACATAGGTTTCATCATCCGGCAGAAAACTCCACGGAATCTGAAACACGGTTCCCATACTTACCCGCACCGCACGGCGGTATAAGGGGTCGCTGCAATCCGGGGTAAGCAGGACAGCATCCATTGAAAGCGCTGCTGCCGAACGGAAAATCGCACCTACATTGGTTGGATTCACCACGTTTTCCAAAACCGCTATCCGGCTTGCATTTTTACACACATGTTCAATCGACGGAAGTTCCCTGCGGTACATCGCACAAAGCATCCCTCTCGTGAGTTTGAATCCTGTGATTTTTGTCAACACATCAAACGGTGCTGTAAAAATTGGAATCTCCGGGTATTTTGCGATAAATTTCCGCCCCTGCTTTTCAATGTGCGCTTCTTCCATGAGAAATGATACCGGCTCATACCCCGCTGCCAGTGCTCTCTCAATGACAATCGGACTCTCCGCAATAAACATCCCCCTGCCATGCGCCGGGCGGTGTTTTAACTGCGCCTCTTTTTCACGCGCATAAAAATCAAGTGCCTCATCTGAAAAATCCGCAATCTTAATTATGTTTGCCATCGTTTCTATGTGCTCCTTCTTATGCGTAAATTCGAATCAGCCAGCGTAAACGCTTCTTGGTCTCTGTAATCAACACCATATTACGTGCCAACGGCTGTCCGCTTCCGCCAGCCCATTGTGCCGCTTCCTTGGCTGCTTCCTTTTCTTTTTTCTTTATCCAGCGAATCTGTTTTTTCTTTAACACTTTTTTCTGCTTTGCCGACAACCCTTTATAAAGCAGTTTGTATACACGATTGAGTTCTTTGTCCCAGATTTTGAATTCTTTGTAAGAATCTTGATTCATTTCAAGCTGCGAACCATCATACTTAAAGTTCTTTTTGCATTTGCGGTATATTTTATTGTAGCTTCGAATCAATGTCACCTGTCTTTTGCTCTGCTTTTTCACCGCCGCCGATGCAGGAACCGCCATAGAAACTGCGGCCGTTGTAATTAACATCGTAAATATCATAACATATGTGATTATTTTTTTCATAAGTCAAGCACTCTCCTTTTTCTATTGATATTTCTTCTTTTATCATAGAATGTTATGTGCGTGACGTCAAGGTCAAGTGTTCTCTGCATGCCAAACGGCAGCCTATTACAGACTGCCGTTTGCTTTCCCTCTCTGTTTGCCTTCGTCTTTCCCTTTCGTGTTTACCCTTGTGTTCACATATCCTCCTGTTATGTCTTTAGCTGTAACACAAATTTTACCCGAACTCTTTACAAATAACAACCACTTTGGCACAAGCGGTAAAATAATTACACAAACGGTAAAAATATTCTTTTATGCTTCTTTGTTTTTGTGTCAAAATATGCTACAATAAGGAAAATTTGTAAAACTTTTGAATTATAAGGAGATTAACTTTGAGAATTGCGATTGTGGATGATGATATACAAATGTGTGAACAACTACGCACCTTGTTAAATGAATTTCTCGGAGATTCTTCAGAAATATCGGATTATCGAAGTGGCGAAGAGTTTCTGACCGCTTGGGAGACTGCGGATTTTGACCTTATTATTTTAGATATTTTTATGGACAAACTGACCGGCGTGGATGTTGCCCGTAAAATCAGGGAACGAGACAGCAATGTAAAAATTGTTTTCAGTACAACGAGCAATGAATTTGCCAGTGAAAGTTATGAGGTAAATGCCTGCTATTATCTGCGCAAACCATTTGGGCGCGACAAAGTAAAGGTTATGTTAGACCGGCTTAACCTCGCAGAAATTGAGAAGATGCGTACGGTAAAACTTCCCGATGGCACCAGTGCCATCCTGCGCAATATTATTTATGTTGATTTTTCTTCACACCGGGTCACCCTTCACTGCAAATACGACGTTGACACAATTGTGCGGACTTCTTTTTCCGAAATTGAATCGCTCTTATGTGCCTATCCGTATTTTTCCAGCCCGACAAAAGGTATGTTGATTAATTTTTATGAAGTTGCTTCCCAGACCAATGATGTTTTTGTCATGAGCGACGGAAAAAGTATCCCAATTAGCAGACGTAAATCCAAAGAAGTTTTAGATGCCTATTTTACGTTCCGGTTTGAAATGTTACGAAATGGAGGTGGCAAATGATGCTGTCTTTTTATCGATTGGCGGAAGTCGCCATTTATTCCCTGCTGAATTTTCTTCCTTTTCTTGCCCTGGCACTTTATCCGTTCCGGCACAGTCTTCGTTTTTCGATAAAAACAACATTTTTTTTGATTGTTCTTGTGACAATTTTGCAGCTTTTTCTCGGTGCATGGGCTGCCTTTGCTCCCGGAAACAACACCGGAACCATCAGTGCAGTAAGCACCATCCTGTATGCTGCTTTTTATTTTCTTGCCATAAAAAAACACTTTGGCAAAACGTTTTTTACACTTTTAATGATTTCAAATCTTGCGAACCTCGCTGTAATTTCATCAAAGACCATAGAAAATCTTTTCTTCCCTGACCTCGCCGTACAAAATTACCGCTGGTCTTTTTCTCTCATGCTTGCTGTGGTAGAAATAATTCTTGCTATTCCTCTGTTTTTCTATATGAAAAAAGTGTATACACCGGCAGTAGAAAAGGAGCCATCCGGCTTTGAGTGGCGGTATTTGTGGGTAATTCCTGCCACCTTTTATGTGATGTGGTATTATGCGTTCTACGGAAATGCTTCCAAATCAAGTCTTGAAATTGCCCTGCGTCCGAAAAATACGCTGTTTTTATTTATTATCAATGTCGGTGCCATTTTCATTTACTATGTCGTTACACGCCTGATTTTGGAGCAGACCAAAACCCTCCTGCTGACTGAACGCAACCATGAATTGACCATGCAGACGGTACAATACGAAAATTTGCAGGAGAAAATCACAGAGGTGCGCCGAGCCAAGCACGATGTCCGCCACCATATCACACTTATGCAGGAATACCTGAATACGAGAAACTATACTGCTCTAAGTGAGTATCTAAAACAGTACAGAATGAGTTTACCAGACGATACGCCGGTACAGTTCTGCGCAAATCCTGCCGCCAATGCCGTACTTGTATATTTTGCACAACAGGCCAAAGAGCAGGGTATTACCTATCTCGTAAAAACAGAAATTCCGGAAAAAATCAACATTCCGGAAACTGACATTTCGGTTCTCCTCGGCAACCTATTGGAAAACGCTGTAGATGCCTGCAAATCGGAACAAACACCGGACACAAAAATCATCGTCCGCGCAAATACTGACGGCGGCTCACTCTGTATCACCGTAGATAACACTTTCACCGGAACGCTTGCACATACCCCAGATGGGAATCTTGTTTCCACCAAACATAAAGGGCTTGGGCTTGGAACCCGCTCCGTGAAAAATATTGCGAATCAGCATGGCGGCATATGCCGGTTCGAAGTAAGGAATGGGATGTTTTACGCCTCTGCGCTGTGCCAGATAGGGGAGTGAGGGGGCTAACTACCTCTACACCAAATATTTTTCCACCAGTTCTTCAACAATCTGGGAATTCAAAACTGTCAATTCCGTTTCAAAAGTAAGTATCAAACGTTCTCCCAGATGGATTCCATTTCTCTGATATGATTCTATTTTCTTTACAGCAGATTTGGCATACTCCGGTTTATCCATCATACCTTCATGCTCCCAGTAAATTTCTTTCCGCGTTTTTTCGATAAAAATGTAAAATCCGGGTATACCGTACCATATCCTTTCAAATATAGGGGTTTTTCATACTGATATAAAATGTTGTTTCTGTAGAAATAATCCGCAAGAATCTTCTCTGACTTTGACCTGACACGCTCACCTTTTTCTGTCACAATTTCAGCGGTTCCCTCGTAAAATTCTTTGCCATGATATTCGCTGTCATACCACCGAGCAAGTTCTTTCTCCCATATTGGCTCAATTGGTGTAACTAATAACTGCCTTTGTGTATGCATCGATGTATAAATCTTTTCAATTTCATCATCGGAATAGTCCCTCGTTATCCTTTCTATCTGCCGAAGTCTTGCTTTAGCTTTTTTCAGCACACTCTGATTATACTTCTTTTGAGCAAGCAGCTTTGGCAGTTCGGAATCTATTTTTGAAATATAAGTTCCTTCATTATCTTCTACACAATGGTAATATCGAGTCTTATTTTTGTCTTTCGATATCCGCAGATTTCCTTTCGGTACAGATTTCAATTCGTTCTCTACCTTGCTGCAAATCATTTCTAAGTTTTTTTGCTCCTTTAATAACAATTTTTTCAATCCTTGCATTTATCCACCTCTTTCATATGACTTTATTTACAAAATACTTAAATCCAGTCAACTCATATATCTATTTTTGTTGACCTTTTTTTGCTTTTCTATTATTTTAGTCAACTATTTTATTAACTAAAATGACTTGTTTGGGAAAAAATATGATTCCAGTCAACCATTTTACATTCAAAAGTTGACTGCTATCGCAAATATGCAAATTCCAGTCACCCCATCCCCCCAAAATGGTTGACCGCCATCGCAAATACACAAATTTAAGTCACCCACTCCCCCCCAAAATGGTTGACCGTAATATAGAAAATTAGAATCTAAGTCACCTAAGACCAAAATATAGAAAAACATCGGGAACAATTCTGTTCCCGATGTTGTAATAATCTTGTTTCCAAAAACTAACGTTTGGGTAACTACAAACCGCATAAATACGGTGTTTCTTACCTCTAATGTTACCTATACGTTTCCTGTAAAGATTTTCTCTTACTTCTCTGTACTGTTTGCTCTACTCAATCTTGGCGTCGTCAAATCCCGCAGCCTTAACCGCCTCTAAATTCGCTCTTGCGTCCGCTGCACTTTCATATGTGCCAAACAGTAAAACAAACTCGTTGTCCTTTACATAAAGTCCGGTTCCTTTGTAGCCTTTCTTATGTGCCTCTCTTACCGCGTCGTTTGCCTCTGTTTTGCCCTTGAAACTCTTACCTACAACTTTATACGTTGCTTTCTTTTTCTGCGTTGTCTCATTTCCTTTTGTTCTTGCCGCCATTGTGTAACCCTCCTATTTCTTAAGATATTTGCTTGATACGTAGCCGGTAATTCCGTTTGCAACCACCAAATACCACTTAACGCCGCTTACCGTTGTGTAATATCCGTAGCACGCTACCTTTGTTTCTTTTTTCAGATCTCCAATGTCCGGTTTATTTTTGCCCGCTCCGGATCTGATGTTAAGTACGTCTGCGGTTACCGTATATGTTCCCGCTAACTTCTTATTGAAACTCTTTGCACTTTCTACCTTAGCTGCTTTACTTGGTGTCTGCGGCTTTTTCTGCGGTTCTGCGTCATATTTTGGATAACCGAAAATAACTTTTCCTTTGTAATCCGCGATCTTGTATTTCTTCGCCTTTACTCCTCCTCCATTAGATACCACCGTAGACGCTCCGGACGTGTTGCCCTCCATCGTATAGAAATATGTGCTATCTACTTTTGTTACTAATCCGGTATGGTGGCAACCGCTAACCTTTCCATTTCTTGTAAAGAATACCTGCGATCCGTATTTTGGTGTTGTTCCTAATGCTCCGTGTTTTTCGTACATACTTGCGCTCGCTACGGTGTAGTCGTCGAAATTTCCACGCAAAAGGCTTTTCGCCGTCGCTACTCCGTATGCCTTATAAAAGCACCAATCTACGAACGCGTCGCACCAATACGCCGGAAAATTCATAACTGCCGGATAGATCTTGTGCATATCTCTACCATACTTTGTGTAATTGTCTTTCCCTGCGCCGTTCGTCTTTTTATCTAAGACTTTCGGATCTTTCTTGTATGCCGCGGCTGATTTCTCTAAATAGCCCTCCTCTGCTTTCGCAATCTTAATTACCTTGCTTGCATAATTTCCCATTGTTTATACCTCCAATCTGTAATATAAAAGCAGGGTGTTAGCCCTGCTTTTCTGCGTAATGGTTGCAGCGCTCTTTAATGCTGCATTCGTCACAATTTTGATTTTTGCATACAATATCATTGATCTTGTGATCTAATTTGTCGTCCGCAATCTTAAGGATCTTTACTAGCCAAATCGGTACTTTTCCCGGCATGATAACGTATAGATTTTCTAATATGCTTGTTAACTCGTTAATGAGTAGCACTGCCACGGTGTACCAACCAATATAAATACTAAATCCAAGATCAAATCCGATCTGTACGCCTAACTCTTTAATTCCGTAACCTACCATAAACGCTACGCCGATAAGTACGAAATACATAGCTTTTTTTATGATCCCTTGCAACCCGGTTTTGCTGCTCCATTCTTTTAAGAAAAATGCAGCTTTGATCCAACCGGTCAAATAATCAATCACAACAGCTATCATAAATAAAATAAGCAGCGTTGGCACTTTGTTAAAAAGCGCTGCCGCTGCTGTAATAAATGCTGACATTGTAAACCCTGCCCCTCCTATCTTGTCTGTAATTTCCATGTGTCCTGCTCCTTTCTTTGTTCTTCCTGCAACGCTCTTTCTCTGCTTGCGTCTGTGCAATACAAAACAAAGTCGCTTATTACCTTTTCTCTAAGTCCTTTATTTGTGCAATGCGAAATTAAGCCGAAATAGCTTTGCATTGTTGCGTTTACTTCCTTAAGTGTCATTTCTCCCGCCTCATATGCTTTTACCACATACTTAATGCGCATTCTCATACGCCGCACGGTGTCTTTTCTTAGTTTGATTTCGTCTTTATTTATGATAAAGCCTGCAAACTCTATATTGTGCGTTGTCGGGTTAATTGCCGTTTTGTTGTTAAGATTAAGTTTCAAAACCTCTAACAAGAATTGCTCTATTTTTTCTTTGAACTCTACCAACTCTTTGTAATCATCATGATGTATTTGCAGTAATGTTTATTTTGCCTTTTGGTAGGGGAAAGCGCCCCTTATCTTCTCTCCGTGTTGCACGCCCTCCCGGGCGTGCCCGCAAGATAAAGGTTACTTAAGATCCTCCGGATCATAATAAGCGCAGAAAAAGCCCAAGCCGTCGCCTGCGCCGGAACGCGGGTTGTTCAAATCGCCGCTAGCCTCCCCGGCATTACCTCCATAACCATAATCGCCGCCGCGGCGAAGCAACCTCTCTCCGTTGTTTCTAAAGAAAAATAAACCGTTCCCGGTTGTACTTGTCGCCATCGGATAAATAGCAAGCGCCTTAAGAATATCCGGAATGCTAACGCCACTCTTTTCTTTCATACCTGCAAAATCAATCTGACCGTATACGTTATCATTTTCCTGCGCGTGTTCGATTGTTGTTGATAAATAAAAGTTTGGCGTTGCTGCGCTTGGCGTTCCCGAATAGTCAAATTTAAGTGTTCCTGCCGTTCCCGGTGCAACCAATGATCCGTCCGGTAAAATTGCTTTCCAAGCTGTGCTATTGGCGCTCTGATCTGTTCCGGTAATTGCCGCGTTATTGTCTGCGATAACTTGCAATTCTCCGTTGTAAAGTCTGCTACCTCCAAGCCATTTGTTTACATTTCCTACAAAGTCGTTAATGCCTCCTCCCTGCATATCTGTACTCCATGACTTGTCGCCAGTTCCGGTTAACGTTCTATTTCCTGCTACTGACATTACGCCTCTTTCGTATGCGTGTACGTGGCTCTTGCCCTGTGCGGTATTTCCTCTTGGGTGTATATCTGCCGCAGTTAATAGATTATGCACTAAACCCCATTCCGCAGCCGTCATAAGGTGGAAACCTGCGCCGTTATTTTCGCAATACTGCTTTGCTTGATCGAAATTAACATTTACCGCCGGTTCTTGGTTTGGCAGGCTATACGCTCTACCGCCTTTTACCGTCGAAATGTATGCCGGTAAATAGATCTTTGGCAAGATTTTGTCGTTAATCTTAAATGCCGGGTGTGGCGTGTGTGTTGCGCCAATTCCTAACTCGTCCAAATACACTAAAGGGTACGCCTCCATTACAAGCGGCAATCCCTTGTCGTTTAATATAATTGTCTGTTTTGCCTGCGCCTTAAGATCTTCGTAATTACTCATTTATATATACCTCCTCAATGCTCCAAAGCGTTAACGTACATTTAGAAATATCAAATTCCTTTTCTTTCTGTACTGTTTCCATTTCTCCGGTTTCTTCGTTTTCCTGCTCTACGTAGTCAAACTCTTTCTGCGGGATCGTAACTTGTGCTACATAATTTTTACCCAATCCCATAACTAAATTCCCGTCGCCGTCTGCGCAAATATCTTTTGTAACTTCTGTGTCACTCTGATATTTCGGCAGCTTAATAGCGATCTGATCGCCTATCCAAAGAGTTGTACCCTCTACCTCATAGCCGATCTTTTTACCGGTGTTTTTCTCAACCACTTTGATTGTTTTAGACATTATACATACCTCCTAATGCAAAATATTTTATAGTGATACCCGCAGCCGGGCAGTCCTCTACCTCGATCTTGAAACCGTTTAACTGCTTGTCCTTAACTCTAATTGCTTTTCCTTGTGCCACGTCGTCGCAATACGGTATAACCATATAATCTAACGTGTTGCGGGCGGTTTTTAATGCCACGGTAGCGCTCGCGGTATTGAATGGGTATTTTTCCGTTGTTTTTACTTCGATAGATCCAACCTCTACGTATGTATTTGCTAGATCCCTCTCTGCCTGCCGCATTTGAACCGCCAAAATATTTGCCATAATAATAGCCTCGTTTACGCCGTGTTCGATCGGGCTAAATGTTGCGCTATTTAGCGGCGTGCCCGCCTCGATAATATCGCCCGGCACCGGAACTAACGTTATTGTGCCGTCGCTATTTTGCACAACGTTATATGTGTTGCTCTTTGACGTTCTGCGATCTTTAAATTCCAAAAAATCAAACATTGTGCGTTATCCTCCTAACTGTCTGTTTCTGTTACCGAAAAGGCAAATTTAATACCTATGGTAGTTGTTGCCAACGTGTCTTTTTCCGTGTTGTATGCTCTGCTTACCAACAATTTGTTATTGACGTCGTATAGGCTTGCATTTGTGATTTTTCCGTTGATATTATCATTCGCATAGATATACACGGTAAAACCGTCCGCATTGTCTACAATCTGCCCTATTGTTGCGTCGTAGGTTTTGCAACCTATGGTATAGGTTGCTCTTTTAATGATCTGTTTTGCGTATGCTACTAATTCGCCCTTTAACACGTCTATACCTCCTCTCTCGCGTATTCCTCGCCGCTAATTTTTACCGGCGTAATGCTTGCGTTTTGTGATTGGCATAGATCTATTTGCACTCCTCCTACCGTAAAGGTTGGTTGCGTCGTGATCTCGTCAACTGCTGCCCCGCAAACCATTTGCCCCGCTGCCATTACCGGGTTTATATTACAAAAACCGCCTATACTGATGTTATAAGCGGTTTTGGTAATGCTTGTTATTTGCTTTTCATTTCCGCAGGTTTCTTTGCCGCCTGCTGCCTTGTCGTACATTTCATATATTTTACTGCTGATTTTTACCCCCACGTTGTAGGTTCTTTGCAATAAAAAATCATAATATACGTTTAATGGTATTTTCTCGTCTAGGATTTCATATATCGTTTGTAAGCTGCTTGCGTCTGCATTTAGAACGATCTTTAATTCGTCGTTGTCGAAATCCTTTATTAACTCTGTTGCTGCCGAATAGTTAGAAACGATCCCGATTATAAGTGCTGCGGTTACCTTGCTTTTATTTGCCCTCGATAAAACATTTAAGCGCCTATCCTCTAGCGTGTCGCTCGCTTTTGGCGTTAGATTTAATTCCTGCTCAAATCTTTCTATCCCCTCTTTGTCTGCCAACAAAATAAACATATTTGCCAATATCTGATCTACTTGTTTTTCTAGTAAATCAAATTCCGGCTGCTCTGCTGCACATATTTCTTTTATTTCTCGGATCTTACTTACTATTGGCGGTAAATACTCAATTAGCATTTGTTACCTCCCCTCTTACCGGGATTTCGTATGATCCTAATGTTGCGTTATCTGCAATTCCGTTTAATTTAAGATCCTGCACGTCCACAACTCCCGGCACGCTTGCCATTGCCTCGGCAACTCTTAGGGCTCTGACCGTTAAATTATCTTCACTCTCCCAAGTTTTGTTTAATTCCGTGAAATATTTTTCTATTTCCTGCTCGATCGCCGCTTTTACGTCGTCAAACTTAACGCCACTTTGCATTGTTATTTTTGCGCTTGTATTTATCGTTACCGCGGTTACCGGGTGTATATCTACAACGTGCCAAAACGGCGCCTCTCCGTTTCCGTCGCCTTGTGATCCTACCGGATCCATTGTTTCTTGTACCAAATTAACAACCTCCGAACTAGGAACACCCCATTTTGACGACATAATATAAGCGTCTATCCTTTTGCGTGTTTTAGTTACGCGAACCAATTTAACTGCCGCAACTCCGGTTATGCCGGTTATTTTAGTTTTGTAGCTTGCCCGGTTCCCGCTCATTACGTTTTCGGTTCTTTTTTCCGCTAAGTATCTTTCTCTAAATACTTCGGTGTCCTCGTCGTCCTTTGCCTCCTCGATCAATTCCACTAACTCGCCCTCTATTGTCTCGCTAATAAATTCGATCGGTAATAATTCGTCCTCCGGCTTTGTGTTGCCCTCGGATCCTAATTGTTCGCATTGCAAATAGTAATTTAACGCGCTCACCTGCTTAGTGCTGATAAATGTCAGATCTCCGCACTCGAACCGCTCACCTATATCAAAATCTTCATTAAACCTTGCAAGCCATACCGCAGCCGTAGCCGTTTTAATCGGTATGTTGTCCTGCTTTCCAAAAATAATTAAGTGCTCCCGGTCGCAAGTTAGCGGGCTGCCGTTCTCGTCTGCTACCTCCAAATTGCTATATAATTCCTCTATTTCCGCCGCTGCCGGTGCTAATGCGAATGCTGTTAAGGTTCCCTCGTCTTTGGATATATCTGCGCTTATTCTGTCTTTCATATCCTCTAACACGGTGTCGTAGTCTTTGTTGTATTCCATTACGCTACCTCCGTTTCGTATGTTTCGCTTATTTCTTCCTCGTATATTGTGGTTACTATTACCGTTGCGCTTAATCGCCCTAATTTATATGTTGCGTTTTTCACAACCACACTTTCGATATACTCATTTACTAATAAGCATTCCTCTATCATTCTGCTTGTTTCGCTTTCTAAGTGTTCTGCGCTATATCCTTTTCCGTATAAATCCTCTATTTCGCTGCCGTAGTCCCAACTGCAAATAAAATATCTGTATCGCGCTACCTGCAACGCTATATAGATCCATACTTTTATAGCCTCTGTCCCCTCTACTATTGTTCCGGTTAATTGCCCAGTGGTAAAATCAATTCCAAATTCTCGCGGTGTTTCTAATTCCTCCGCTAATTCCTCCTCTATTTCTTCGTCCTCTATGTACGCAGGAAATAAACCCATTTATACCACCTCCACTAATTTTTCAATTATTGCGTACTGTTCGTCGCTCATTCTTTGGACTAATACCAAATCGCCTTTTTTTAGTGCTCCTCGTACCTTTATTTTTGTGTTTTTTGATGTTATAGACTTAATGGCGTGGGCGTGCTCCGAAACTGTCGTGGTTGGTGCCTCTAAGTCGCCCTCGTTCTCTATATCTATTTTTATTTCGTAATCTGTTAAATGCTCTGCTATTAACAAGTCGTCTGCGTCTAGCTTAAGATCTCCTACTTTACAAGATTTTGCGCTTGTCATTTCTCCTAACTGTAAAGAGGCGGGATTGTTAACCGCTCCCTGCTCTCTCATCATTTTTATAATGCGCTCGTAGCCGTTCAACTTTCCCGCCTCCTTTATGTAGTTTTTCTATCCATTACATTTTTAAACGATAACTCTAGGCTCATTTTGTGTTGTCCTCCCTCCCATGTGTGGGTATCGTTGGAAATCCAAAACAAACCATTTAAGCCGGTTGCGCTATCATAAACTTTTATTCCGTCGCCCGCTACACATTTGACATTCCCACTTATTGCCTCTACGTTAACTTTCTTTTCTATGCCGTTCAGCATATTTTTAGCTGCCGTCTTTGCGTTAACTCCTTTTTCTTTCGTGTATAGGCTTTGATATGTTCCATAGCGTTTTATATTAGCTGCATTTTTTACTACTCCTACTTGTTTTCCTTTTTCTGTATATATTTTTACTTGGTCTACCATATTTTCTATGGTTTCCTCATACGATGCCGAAACCAAATTTTTATATTCGTCAAGCGTGTATTTGCTTATTACTGTGCCTTTTACTTTTACACAAAGTTTTTTGCCTTTCATATATGCCATATACTTTTTACCGGTCGATTTTGCCGCCTTTGTATAAGCTATCATAATAATGTCGTATAGGCTGCTATCCTCTATTATTATTTTCTTGATCGTTTTCTTTGTTGCCGTAATCGTTCCGGTTGTAATACCATACTTTTTGCATATCTCCTTTGTAATTGCCTCCGCCGTCTTTTTTTTAAAATTCTGCCTATGATTGATCCTTAGTAAATGATCCATTAAATCACGTGCCTTATATGTTATAGTGCCTATTTCTGCTTTCTTTTCACTCGTCTGTACTTCTCCATAAAATATAAGGTTTTCTCCCTCGTATAAGGCTATTACGTCACCTACGGCTATGTTTAATTTTAGTTCCTTTATATTTGGATCGTTCGGCGCATTAAGCACAGTTATCGTAGCCTCTCGGGCTGCCTGCTCAACTGATCCGCTCCATGTTGCCGTACCTACTACATTTGTTATATTGGTTTTTTTGCCGTCTTTTTTCTTCGTCCAAATTATTTTCATGTCGGTATCACTATCCTTTTCCCAACCGGCGGTTTTTTCTTGTTTGTCATTTTATTGGCTTTTTTTATCTTTTTGGCGTTCTTGCTGCTGCCGGTATACTTCTTTGCAAGTTTCGCCCAAGTGTCGCCTTTTTTTACTGTTACTGTTCTCTTTTTTGGCTTTTTTGTTGTTCTCCCGCTGCCTTTTGACGTTGTTGGTTTTCTATAACGTTTTGTTTCGATTGTGTAGTAAATATCTCCGGTTCCGTCTTTAAGTCCCCAACTAAATTTTTCTATCGTGGCTTGTCTGTTTATATAAGGGGTTATAAGCAATGTTATAACCCCTCCTTGTTTCATTTCTTCCACAATATCTACACATTCTTTTGGTCTTGGGTAGCCTGCGTATTGATCGTAATACATGGGCTGATCCGGGAAATGCGCGCTTAACTGTATGGTGTCTAATTTATTCAAGCCTAATAAGTTTACCTCTCCGGTTTTATTAACCGTTTCCGTTTTATTGTCCTGCTCTCCCTCGTTTTGCAATTCCGCAGGTAAAATTGGTAGGCGCAATGCTTTTTTGCCCTGTTTTAACCATATTTCCATTTAACACACCCCCATATTTAATGCAGTATTTTTAAGGTTAGTTGCAATCTTATCAGCGATCTCATCTATATCCGTCTTGTCTCTTACGATAATTTGATCGGCTAATTTAGGAATTGTTATATTTACCTCTTTTTTTCCCACATTCTTGCCGCCCTTTCCTGCCTCAACCTTTGCTAATCTCCTATCTAGCGCGGATAATTTTGCATTTGATGTATTTTTAGCAATGCTAACACTTTCATCATGTGGATATACTCTAGATCCCTTTGGCAAGTCTACAATCTCGCCGCCTCTTTCGCTGATTTGTACCAATCCACCTTGCCAGTCATGAGTTCCTTTCGCCAATGCCGGGATCGTCGGTATATTTAATCCAAAATGTGTTCCTCCGACTAATGGCACCCAATCCGGTATATCCACCGAAATACTATTTAATCCATTTATGGCACCATTTATAATTCCAATTACTCCATTTATCGGTGCTTTAATAATGCCTACTAGCGCGTCAAATACCCCCTTAAAAATGCTTTTTATGCCGTTCCACGCTTTCGACCAATTCCCGGTAAATACTCCCGATATGAAATCTATTATGCCGCCAAATATTTGTGTCAGTCCTCCTATTACCTCTTTTATACTTCCAACCGTCGTTGTTATTATATTTGCTACTTTGTTAAACGTATTTCCAATGTTGTTTCTAACAATACCCATTACTTTTTGTATTATTGTTCCTATAACATTAAATACTGGTTTTAATTTATTTACCGCCTTGCTTACTACGCTAATAACCTTGCTAAATACTAAACTGAATACCGTAGCCATTTTTTTTACTATAGGGCTTACTTTTTTTACTGCGAAAACCAAAACGGATCCTATCGTTGTCGCAATTTTTTTGATCGCTGGCATTACTTTTGTTATTGTTTTTCCCACAAATGTAAATGCCGCCCCAAATAACTTTCCTATAACTGGTATTGCTGCTTTAACAACGTTTGCGATTGTTTTAACAACTGGCGTTAATTTTTGTGCCACCGATACAAACGTTTTCGCAATAATTGGAGCGATTGTAGATATTGTATTAACAACCGTCTTAATAACCGGTGCAATCGCGGCAATTACGCTTTTTGCTACGTTTATTGCCTTTGGTAAAACCTCTTTGAATGTACTAATCAGTGTCGTTATGATCGGCATTATTGCGCTTATACCATTCGTTATCGCTTGTTTAATTGTTGGCATTACTCCTACAAAAGCGTCCTTTACTTTCATAACAACCGGTTTTACTTTATCCCAATTTTTAATTATCAGAAATGCGGCAGCCGCTACGCCTGCAAGTACCGCTATTACAATTCCCGCCGGACTTGTTATAAGTCCTATTACTCCGCCTGCCTTTGCTATTGCCCCGGTAACCATTCCAAATGTACTATACACTTTTCCTACTGTCGATACTAATTTACCGAAAATCAGTAACGCGGGACCGATCGCCGCCGCTATTCCTGCGAATTTCATTATCATACTTACTTGTGCGTCGGATAAACCGTTAAACCAATCCGTCGCTTTTTGCACCCAACCTACCGCGTTTTTAATATACGGTAGTAATTTATCTCCTATCGTTATTGCCGCACCCTCTAGCGCCGATTTCAATAGGGTTAATTGTCCGTTAAGGTTGTTTAACTGTGTCTGCGCCGCGTCGTTCGCTGCTCCGCCGCTATTCTTAATGCTATCCGCAAGCGCGTTATAATCACTCGTTGACGTATTTATAATTGCAAGCATACCCGCCATGCTTTCTTTTCCGAATAACTGTTTTGCGTATGCTGCTTGCTGATCTTGTGTCAATCCTTTAAAGGATCCTTGCAAGTTTTTAATGACGTCTCCCCAAGATTTCATTGATCCATCTTGGTTTACTATGCTTATGCCTAAATCGTCCATAGCCGCTTTCATGTTCTTTGTTGGTGCTGCCATGTTTGATATTGCATTTTTAAGGGTGGTTCCCGCTTGGCTGCTCTTAATTCCCATATTTCCCATTACTGCCAATGAGGTTGTAATTTCGTCTATTGAATAACCCATTGTTCCGCAGATTGCGCCGCAGTATTTATAACTTTCTCCCAATGTATCTACCGACACGTTGGCAGACGTACAAGCCTTTGTCATTACGTCCGCGAATTTTGCGCTATCTGACGCCTTATAGCCAAATGCGCTTATTGCGTCCGTCATAATATCCGACGTTCTCGCAAGATCTGTACCGGACGCGCTCGCAAGATCCAATATGCCTTTTAAGCCGTCTATGTTTTCTTTTGCCGTCCAACCTGCCATGCCGGTGTATTGCATTGCCTCGGCGCATTCCTGCGCGCTCCATGCGGTAGACGCTCCAAGATCTTTTCCTAATTGTGTTAATTTCTTAAAGTCGTCTCCGGTCGCTCCGGTAATTGCTTGTACGTTACTCATAGCGCTTTCGTAGTCGGCAGCCGTTTTAACTGCCGCTATTCCAACGCCCGCTATCGGTACGGTTACGCTCTTTGTCATTGCGGATCCGGCGTTGGCTATGGTATCTCCTGCGCTCTTAATAGACTTTCCGGTAGCTTTTGCCTCACTGCTCATTTTTCGCATTGCTTTTAGCGTTTCTTGCGACGGTTTCGTAAATTGATCTATAAACTGAATGCACGTTGATATAACTCTACCCATTGCCTACCCCTCCTCTCCGGATCCGAATATTTGTTGTATTTCCTCGTTTCTGTCCTCCATGTACTGCTGCATATAGGCGTGTGCTATTCTTTTTGCTCCATAGGGCAAGTTGATATACTCGCCAACTTGCCAATGTAAAAACCGATAGTGTAAGTAATCGAATTGTACTTCACTATCGGTTTCGATTAGTTTTTTAATTCTGCGTCGGTATCGTCTCCAATATCAAATCCAGCTAACTTATTAACCTCCATTGCGATCCGATTAACTTCACCCTTAAATAACTTAACCGCTGCCTCACTCGGTGTCTGAACGCCTAAATGTTTATGCAACTCTGTATCTTTAAGTGGTGGATCTACTACCGCTGCTGCCGCTAAGATCGCATTTGTCTCTAATGACTTTTTAATAATGGGGTTGCCCTCATCGTCAAGTCCGCTCGCCGAAATGTCTAACACTTCCTGCGGATCAATCGCTTTAACCGTGATCTGTGTAGGCTCTCCAAACAATTCACTTAACATTTTGCTCGGGATTTTTTTTGTTTTCTCCTTATCAAACTCGCCTTTGTCAATTTTTAATAACTTTTCAACCAAATTCATTTATTAACCCTCCATTTTTTCGCAAAAAAAGGACTGCAAATGCAGCCCCTTTTTTTATTTTTTAGTTATTTGGAACTTGATTCGTTCAAATCCCAATCATCAAACGTAAACGCGTAAGATCTTGTGCCCAATTTACCCTGTTCAAAATCTGCAAGGATCATCTTGTCAAGAACGCAATTATAAAGTGTTACTTTTTCTGCGCCTACTGCGTCCGGATCATCTACTCCCATAATGATAGTATGCGTCGGCGTTTTTCCTGCCCTAACCGCCGCCTGCTCTTTCTTCATTACGCTATCATTTACATGATGCAGTTTTAATTCCCCTTTCGGTTCAAGTGCAGTAATTTTCTGTCCATCTGATAATTTTCTCATTTGCGATACCGCAGTTTTTTTATAACCTACCTCTGCTTTTCCTGCCGTCAACTCCGCTAAATACTCTCCATCATACCAAACCTGCCCCCAAGTGCCGTTAATTACCTGATTTGCGTTAAAATCAACCATATTACATTCTCCTTTCTTAGATTGCGATAGGCAAATCTACATCCTCCATGGCGTCTAAGATTGTCACATTTGCCTTAAGCATTACTCTAGATCCCGTATCTAGCTTTGCAATAGCCGTATCGTCCATTGCTGCTAATTCTTCCTCCGTATATTTTCCTTTGCCCACCAAATATACTTTAATCGCCTCAATGTCAAAATCTACGTTAAAATCATCTGATACAATACCGTCAATATTCAACTGCTTAAGGTACATTTTGATTGCTGAAATAAGCACGCATTTATTGTCATAACTGTTTGCATACTTGCCTAAGTAGTCGTCCTCAATCGCTTTTGTCAAGTCATCTGCAATAAGATCCATACAATCTACAATCTTACATTTCTTGTATTCGTCTCCTTTGCCCTGTACGGTTGTAGTGAATGAGTTAACCGCTCTCGATACCTTAACTTTCTCTCCGTCGTGGAAAACAATAAACTGCCCTTTTCCTACCGCGTCGTCCATGTTTTCCACGCGTTCACAATCGTCTAACTCCCCAAGCGGCGCGTATGTTGCGGAAATGGTTAACGGTGTTCCACAAAGTAAACCTGCAATGCGTCCGCAATACTGCTCTGCGGTATATTCCGTTGTTACTCTGCTTATCGTTCCGTCCTCATTTGTAATAGTCTCTGCGTACACATTTTTATTGATCGTGTAGTTAATTACTCCCTCTGTGTCTGCCTCTACATTTGGCAATACCGCTTTGATCCTCTTTTTTGCTGCTCTCATTGACTTAACCCATGTTACAATTTCCTGCGTCTTTCCGTCTGTTGATACGGTAGGGATTGCCAAATAATCGAATTTAATATCTTTCCACGCTTTCTGTGCTGCCGTGTATGCCGTTCCCACGGCGTCACTCTCCGCCTCTTTCGCAATACCCATTCCATATACCAATACTTTAATAGGTGCCGTCTGATAGCCGATCAAGGCTAATTTGATCTGTGCCTTTGTTGTGTCGTCTAGTGTGTTAGGAATATCCCCGGTTGACGTGATTGTAACCGGGTTTTTAAGTGGCGCTACGATTGTATCTTTTACTGCTAAAAGTACAATTCCTCGGGATCCTCTCGTAATGAGGCTTGCGCCTTTTTCTTTGAACGAAATGTTAATTTCCGGTGCTTTTAATGTACTCATTTTATGCCTCCTCGTTTTTCTTAATTTCTAAGCCATATTCGCTTGCTATTTCTGCCGTTTCCTCCGGCACGGTGTTTTCGTAAAAATCAAAATCCACCGATATTTGCAAAATATCTTCTTTTTGCCCTACGTAATCGTGCGTTATATCTCCTACCGTCAGCTTTCTATCCGCGATCTTTACGCACATTCCGAACGCGTCGCGCACCTTGTCTAATAGCCTCATTTGCTCTAATTCGTTTGGTGCTGATTGGAAATAGGTAATTTTGATAGTAAATCCCGACTTTGCGTAACCTATCGTTTCGCGTTTGAACGGTTTACTAACTTTTTCCACAAATAAAGAGGGCGTTTTATAGCCCTCTGTTACTTCTTTCCCATATACGGTTAAGCCGGTAGCCTTTTCTAACAACTCGTTAACTGCTGCCTTAATGTCAACATTTGATAGCACTATAAATCATGCCTCCTTAACGTCTCGTCGCATAATTTCTCGAATTTTTCCGGTATAACGTCTTGGTATTCGTTTCTCGTCTGTTCCATCATGTGCTTACCCGGCACCCAACCTATTGTTTTTCCGCCTCTTACTAGGTTGTGTCCGTTTTCCACCAAATGAAAATGCCTTGCCGAATTATACACTAGTGCAATTACCGTATCTCCTTCTACTTTTGTTCTCGTTCCGAATTTCTTACGTAGTTTTTTCGACGCGTCTTTGCTAGTGTCTCCGTCCGGCGTTCTCGCTTTGCAGCTTTTCTTAAATTCATTGGCAATCTTTCTTAAGCCACTCCGCATTTCTTTTGGATATTCTTCCATGGCAAATCTTAAGTCGCTTTCCAATTCGTCTAATCCGTCCACTTCAAAATTAAAATTAGCCACTTTCTACCACGCTCCTTGCCTCGTCTATTTTTTCCGTGCAAGATATTTCCAACATTTCGTTGTTTTCGCGTATGTTGCGTATTGATCGGATATTAAGTAGACGATCCCGGTATTGTATAAACATATCCGGCGTTACGTCCTCCATATAGCGGGTTGTTATGATGTAGGTTAACTCCGGGTGTTCCTTTTCTGCCTCGATATACTCGCGCCCGCTTTTCGGTTCCACGCTCGCCCAAACTGTCCGGATCTTTTTAAGAACCTGCGTCGTTTGGTTCATTTCGTTTTTTTCTTCTACGAATTTGCAAAATGAAATCCTTTTGTTTGTTCTTCCTATATCCATAGTTACCGCCTCACTTTAATTGCAACTGCAATAAAAGCGATCTCGTAGAATACGTAAATTCGTCCGGTACTGATCCGCCCGCTGCGCTTACCTTGTTAGAACTCGTTGCCCCTCGGTTTTCGTACCAATACGCGATTAGCAAGTTTAGATACACTTTTTCTAAGCTATAATCTATTTCTTTTCCCTCGCTATCGGTTTCCGGGTATTCTTTTCCGGTGGCATTTTCTAAATACTGCTGCGCGGCAATTATCAGATTTTTAATAAGTCCGTCGTCCTCGTCAAGATCTACTCTTAAGTGGTTTTTAACCTCGTCAAGTGTTAAAATCATTTTTCTACCTCGCTTTATTGCATAATAAAAAGTGCCCTAATCGGGCACTTTTTTAGCCTGCCTGCTGTGTTAAAAACTCTGCGATAATATCCGCCTTAGTATCTTGCTCTGTCTTTGTCATTGTGTAAGACTTTGTTTTTGCTAACGCTAAGATCTCCGCTTTTGTGAGTTTGTTTAACTCTTTCTCGTTATACTCTCCGTCGCCGTTAATGTCGTCCGGTACTCCGTCGCCGTTAAGATCTGTTCCGGTTGTTGATACGGTAGCCAATCCCATAACTACCGCGTCTGCGTCTACTGTCTGAATGTCTAAACGTTCTCTAACCTTAATTCCGGTCTGATCTCTTTCCCACATTCCCGCTGCGAGATTGGAAATATCAATAGTGAGTGTTTCGCGATCAAAAATAGTAATTGCCTCTTTGAGATCTCCACAAATAATCGGCGCCTTTCCGTCGATATTCTGTAACGTTTTGTTTGATAATACTTTCACCGGATAAACGCCAAATAACAATCTTTTTGTTGGCTGCGTCGGATCTTTCTGTAAAATGTAATTGCCTTTTTCGTCTTTTAACTTATCCAAGAAATTAAAACCGCTCTGATTAGTTACCACAACAGCGCCTAATGCGATAGCAGGATCAAGCATTACATTAAAAATATCCTTAAGGTTGTCTAATCCGGTTACTGTAACTTCTGATCCCTTACAAATCTCTTTGATCTTTGCAATAATCATAAAGTTACGCGTTGCCTTTGCTTTCTTCGCAATCCACTTCTTAAGGTAATTCATAATGTTTTCTGCGGTATCGCTTAACAATTCCTGTGTTACCTTAAGAATGCCGCCTTTTTTCTTGATCTTGTAATCTACATTCTCAAATTGTGGTGTTGAAACGCCCGGGAACTCTGCCGCCTCGTCCACATTGTCGAATGGTGTCTGATCTGCCTCGCGTTCGATAACGCGCGATCCGGAATTGGTAGTAACGTGTTCTACATTAACCAATGTTTCTAATGCGTCCTCGCTACGTCTCAATTCTTTAATTTTTGTTTTAATATCTTTTGGCACTGTCAAGCCGCCGTCCTCGTCGCTGCCCTCCGACATAGCGTTAAGGATCCCTTTATCCTCCGGGGAAATGTCCGTTTTCTTCCATGCAGCCTTAATAGCATTTGTAAATGCCTTTACCTGCTTTGCAAGTCCGTTTTTCTCCCCTGCTGCTGTCTGTGCCGTTCCCTGCTGCGCCTGCTGCTGCGCGTTCTGCGCGTCGTCGTCGTCAAGATCTACAAGAATATCAAACGATTTCTGTAAATCCTTTAACTCCTCTTTTGCGCTTGTTGCGTCCTCGATCTTTCCGTCCGCTACAAGTGCCTTGATCTCTGCTTTTTTTGCATTGATCTTGCTAAGTAATTCTCTCATTTCCTTACTCATGTTTTCGTTTCCTCCTTGTGAAAAGATTGTATTTTTATTAAGACTTAGATATAGTCCAAATCTTCCAAAATCTCCGCTTTCTGCCGTTCCAAATCATCTGTTGGATCTGTTGCCGGTTCCTGCGGTTTTACCGCGGTAAAATTGTCCTTGATCGCGTCAATTACTGCCGCTGCAATGCTATCTAATGTTAATTTGTCGTCCGGTTCCTGCGGTTTTGCTAAATCCTCCGGCGTTTTCTTGTAACCGCCGTAAAAATCGCTTGCCGCTGCTACTGCTTGGCTGCTTTCTGATACCTCAATGTCAAAATATTCTTGCCATTCTACGCCATTTTTCCAAGTCTCGGCATTGATAAGATCGTTAATTGTGTCCTCTGTAACGCCCTCTTTGACGTGCTGCATATAGGTATTTAATATAACCTTTTGGCAACCGTCCAATATGTCTGCCTCTTTTCGCATTTCGTCGGCATTCCCCCACGCCATACTACTTGGTTTGTGGATCATCATTTGCGCGTTAGCCGGGATAACGATTTTGTCGCCTGCCATTGCGATCACTGACGCAATACTAGCCGCCAATCCCTCTACGTAAACTGTTATTTCGGCGTCGAAACGCTTAAGCATATTGTAAATGGCAATCCCGCCAAATACCGATCCGCCGCCGCTATTGATATGTACGTTAATTTTCGATACATTCTCTAATTGATCCAAGAAATCTTTAACGTCGGACGGCGCTTTATCCTCGGGATAATACTTTTGCCACTCTCCTAAACTCTCGCTATTGATGTCGCCGAAAAAGCAAAGATCCGCGCTCTCGTCCGTTTGGTTTCTGATCTCAATAGATCCAACCTCTCGTAACTTGTTGTTGCGGTCGCGCTTTGTCAACTTAAATAATGCCATTTAGTCTGCTCCTCCTTTCTTGCCGTAATTTGCCCCTAATTGTGTCAACTTAATATAATTTCCATTGCACATTAGGTCGTCTCCGCCCTCTTTGTCCGGTGCGTCTAGCAATGTTCGCGCCTCGTTTGGCGTTCTTATGCCATTCTGCACATATTTACTTAAGATTTCTGCTTGGCTCTTTGTGTCTGTTCTCAAAATCACGTTTTCGTTAAACTTGAAATACAAGCCCTGCTCGATCTCTGACGGATCCAACAACTTATAGTTAATTTCTTCCTCGTATTGTTTCAAAATATATAATTCTGTATCAACATAGAAAGAAAGTTGTTGCATTTCTGAATTGCTATAACTGCTTTTCTCGTAATCGTTAATTTGGTTCGGCTTAATTCCGAACGCTCCGGCTATTTGTAGCGCGGTATATTTCGATAACTCGTAGTATTGACTATCCGTTAGGCTTATGCTTAACGGCTCTATCTTCATGCCTATTGGAACCGGTATAAATTTCCCCGCGTTATTAACTCCGGTTGCGTATTTTTCAAACTTTGCGATCAATGCTTTTTCTTTCTTCGGCTCCAAATCTCCGGTATATTGCAATGCCGCGCGTGCGGTTAGTCCGCCCTCGTACAATTTATTCTTGAAATTCTGCGACGCTAACGCTCCGTCTATTGTTGCTTTTAGAATGCTGCGTACGCTTTCTCCGGTTATTCCGTCAAATGTTGTTGACGTCTTAAAGTGCATTACTTCGTATTCCGGGAAAAAGTAACTTTCTCCGCTGTATTTATCCGTATACCAATAGTAAAGTTTTCCTTTTCCTCCGAATATACCTTTGTCGTCTACTATTACCGTTACGTCGTTTGACGGCATAACCCATAGACTTTTTATTTTGTAGTCGCCTCCGTATTTCATCTTGTTAAATTCCGCTTGGATCCACACATAAGCGTTTCCAAAATGATTTCTATTGTTTTCTACCGCCGTCCAAAACGTCGTAGGCGTCATTTGTGGGTTAGGTCTATACTTCAATAGATAAAACGCGCTGTTTGGCTCTGCCTCTTTTCTACCTTTCGCGTAAAACTTAATAGGCATTTTCCCTACTGTCTCCGAAAGCATTTTTAAACACGTAAAATACGTTATCTCCGAAATTGGACGATTAAAAGGCGCCGTAACGCCTAACCATTCTAATAATTTCTCGTCGTTTAGCGCTACTGTTGTTCTGTTTTGCGGTTCTTTCTTTGCTTTTGAACCGATCACATCAAAAAAATTCATTTTTACACCTGCCTTTTATTCGTACATTTCCAAAAATGCGCCTACTGCGTCGTTAATATCTACCGTTTCTAGGTCTGCTCCCATTGCGATTTTATGGGCGCAAATTGCAGCGTCGCACGGATCAATACGGTTTTTCTGTAACATTTTGTCTATTTTTATCTCTCCGAAACTGTTCGGCTCGGATATGATAGCGTCATTCATGGATCGCGTTAATAAAACGTTTCCTTTGTTATATTCCATGTTGTGTGCTTTTACCTCTAGTTGAAAATCTATCGTTGCGTCGTTAAGACTTCTTGCGCTCTGCTTAATTTCTATCAGATCGCAACCGAAATCCTCTAAATCTAACAAAAACGCGCTTGCGTTATGCGGATCGTAGCCGATCGCCATAACGTCTAATTGGTATTTGTCTACAATATCGTGCAGGCTGCTTAATATCGTCTTGTAGTCTGTCTTAATGCCTCCTGCTGCTGTCGTTACTGTTAACAAGCCTTGTTGCTGCCATATAACATACGGTGCGTTGTCCTCTAAGTCCATGTGTTCTTGTAGCCTATGGCTTGGCATGAATGAATGACTATGTAGAAAATACTTGCGGTCTCCGGTTTCTTCGTCCTCGTATGGGAACTCCAAACAATAGCTTGTTAGGTCGCCGCCGCTCGATAAATCCAAGCCGACTATAACTTGCTTTCCCGCAAAGTCGCTTAAATCTCTCTCGCTGCCGCATTTTTCCCATTCTGCAAGGTCTAAAAAGGCGGTTTCTGCATTTGTTACCCATATATTTAGGGCTTTTGTCAGAAAATCGCGCAACTCTGCGCCGCCCATGCTCTGTGCTTTGCGGGCGTCCTCCTGCATTGCTGCTACTAACTCCGGATCTTTCCCGGTTAGCGGGCAACATTTAATCCAATTTGTAGGATCCCAAATGTCGTCTTTCTCGTCCATTTGGGCTATATAAATAAACTGCCGCTCGTTTACGTCAATTCCACGTAAAACACGGCGGCAGTATTTATACAAATCATAACACGGCGCGTTTAGGTTGAAACCTGCGGTCGTGATAACCGATATTAACGATTGTTTTAACTTTCTCGTACCACCTTTAAGCAACTTATACATTTGGTTGTCCTTATGTGCGTGGTACTCGTCTACTATTCCAAGATACGGTCTAAAACCGTCTATTGTGTGGGTATCTCTACCCAATGCCCTAATTACCGTACTCGTGATTTTTCCGGTAATTTCGCTCTTATAGTCTTTTATATCAAACAATTCCTTTAGGTCATTATCTGCATTGATAAATTTAATAATTTCCTTTAGGACTATTCGCGCTTGGTCTGCTTTTGTTGCCGTACAATATATCTGACCGTAATTGTAATTATCAAAATTACAACATTTTATGCCTAAGATCGCATTTATTACGCTCTTTCCTTGTTGCCTTGCTACTTGTACGTAACTATCGGTAAATCTTCTCTTTCCGGTTTCTTTGTGTACCCAACCAAAAAGCGATCCCAATATAAACTCTTGAAATCCGGCGCAGGTAAACTGTTCGTTACCCTCGCCCTCTGCTATTGTTAATTTGTTTGCTAACTCTATAATGTCCTCTGCTTTTGCCTCGTCAAATCTATAAGGAAAAGTCGGATCGTTTTTTTCTGATCGCGTGAGATCGTCAATATGACGTTTGAACGCTAACCGTGCGTCCTCGCCGAAATCTTTTTTATTTTTTACGTTTGCTTTCGCAAATTTTGTAACGCGATCCATAGGCTATTGCGCGTGTTTCATAAATTTATTTTCCGGCGGTGTCTCCTCTACTTTTGGCATTGCCAATTTGCAGCGGCTCGAAATCGTTAATCCTAACTCTCTCGCGCATTCGTTACATTGTTTCGCTGCCTTTAATTGTAATTTTTGCAAATAACCGTATTTTGCCAACTGCTCGTCTAACTGCGTCGCCTCTGATACCTCGCTTTTTTTGTCCGGTACAAATTTGATCTTGTTTAATTGCTTTGTCAGTTTTTCGTACTCGCTATTTGCTCGCACATAGCGCGCCAAAACGTCGCAATCTAGGTTTGTCATAATCCCAATATCTATTAACTGCTGCGCGATCTCGTTAAATTTCTCTTTTTCTTTCTTTGTCAGATAGGCAGGCGGCGTTACACTGTCGCACGGCGCCGTGACTTCTGCTTTCTTTCGTTTCTCGTATTCCGCTTTTGTTAAGTGCTTTTTGCCTTTCGCCGCTATAAGGTCGATAGGTTCTCTTGGTCGTGCCATTGCTGCTGCCTCCTCTCCAAAAAATTTTCATTTAGGGAGTTTTTGCGCGAATTTAGGGGGGCTGCGGTCTTGGGCTGAACGCTCAAAACTTTTTCGATACCCCCTCACGCTCCACTCTCTCTGTATTCCTTTATGATCTTTCGTAATCGGTCTTGCATTTGCCTTTTCGTTTCCTCATTCACGTATGCTTGCTTGATCGTGCTTTCGTGTGTCTCCTCGCTCACGCTTATAAGGTTGTTTAGATCTAACCCTTTGCTTGGATCTTCTCTATACTCTATTATGTGGTGTACTAACGTCGCTCTTACTATGCGCCTCTCTGTCGCGTACAAATAAAGATCTATGCAGTTATCTAGCGTCAATACCTTTTGTCTTGTTAACTGCCACGCTTTCGAGTTATAGAACGCTTTCGCCTTTTGATCTCTGTACTTGGCGTCGTATTCCTTATCCCGCTGCGCTTTTGTAACTGTGTGCTTTTCGCAATAGGTCTTGGTTATGTCTATAACCTTATTGCAGCCCTGGTTGGCACAAAATTTACGTAGTGGCATTGCTGAACCTCCTAACACAAAATGCGCCGGGATATACTAATATACCTCGGCGCATTTGCATTTTCTTAATATTTCATTGTAACCATTTTAACGTAGTTAAACGGAAATGTCTAGGGCGTTAAATCGGGCGTGTTGTCAAGTCCTGCTGCCGCAGTATATCTTTCTCATTGCCTCTGTCGCCTCTGACACCGTTGTTGCTATGTCAACGCTTATTATATATGCCTCCGCCTCTAACCTTTTATTGCTACAATGTTCTTTATTGTTACATTCCCTGCATCTCTTAGCCATTCTGCTATAACTTCCGGTATTGCAACCGTTAATATTTGTTTCGCTTATTCTTTCGTTATCCTCTCTTTCTAATGTTTTATCTTTAGCCAATCTAGCGCGCCTCCTAATCCTAGCCCGTCGTCGTTATACGATTTCATTACATAATCGTATATTTGCGGGTGTGTTTCTTTTAACCTCTCGTATTTGTTTACTTTCTCTAAATGACAGCCCACCGGACAAAACATACAACCGGTTCTTTGTTCTCCTGTTGTTGTTAACTGTCTCTCGAACGTCATTAAACACATTTGCCCTTTTATCTGCCCGGGTTCTTCTTTTTCCGTAATCTGTCCGTAAACGCTCGGCAATGATATGCTATTGATCTTGCAATATTGTAATACGTCCTGCTCCGTCCAAAACCCCATTGGCTTACTATTTGGTCTATCTATCTCAAAAGCATTGCAGCCGGTTCTTAAATACGCCTGCTTTCTTCTGTCGCTTTCTTCTGCCATTAACGCTATTATTGGTTTTTGCCCGGTTCGTTTTTCGTATTTCAATATAGGATCCTCTTTCATTACTTTGCAGCACTTAGCGCTTATCGTAAATGGTGCCTCTAAAAGATATTCCCATTTTTTATACCTTTGTTTGAAATTGCTTTCTGATCCGTCTTTGTCTTTTCCTTTCAATTTGTTTATAGCCCAACTGCTGCCGCGCCGTGCGTAATATATACACTCTTTGAGTTTTTCCATAGCACCACGTTGCAAAACTCGTAACACGGATAGCCCCGCACGGCTCCCAATGCCGACTTTTTATGTCAACGCAAATTAGCGGGGCTTTTATTCTCGCCTTTCTTCACCTTTAGACGGTCAACCCGGTTTACCGGGCTTTGCTATTACTCCTTTCTTTTACCTGCCTTGTTAGTTGCTTTGTTCATTCCTCCAACCTCCTATATCGCGTCGGATCCAAATAACAATACCGCCATTTCTCTAATAAGTGTATTTTTATAATTCCTTACTGTCTTTTCGTTAAGGTTGTCCGGGTAACCGTCTGTATTCGCTAAAATATCCGTGATTTCCTCCCATGTGTAGACTTCCTCGTTTACTCTCTTTCCGTCTGTCTGCTTTTTCCTTTGCAGGTAACGGATCTCGATAGCCTCATAGCCTTTTCGGTTCTTGATCTTGTTAAGTGCCTTTTCAATCCTTTCTATGTCGCTCTTGGATCTCTCATATGACGCTTGGCGATCCGCTAAGATCATGTCGTCGTCTTTCGGTGCCGATCCATTCTTAACGTATGATGTTATCGACTTGCTTTTTCCATGAAAAGCCATATCTAAATATTCCTGCTCGTCCGCTACGTGTTCTTTAAGCGTCTGATAGCAGTATAATATTTTCTCTGTATTCTTAAATGCCTCGTCTTTCATGGCTTTTTGTCTGTCTAGCCATGAAATACTATTCATTTTCTTAAATACCTCGTCTATGGTTACTAATATGGTTTCTCTTGTTTCCTTTGTTACGCTCATGTTATGCCTCCTCAACTTCTCCGAATATTTCTTTGTATCTATCCGGGTAATTCTTGCCTATGTAGTCTCGCGTTTGCTTTTGGTCGGCTATTGTTAATTCTTCTAGGTTGTTATTTCTTAAAAATAGCCAACCTCCCGGGCTTAAGAATATTGTTTGTACTGCATATCCAAACACGTTAATTACGTCGCATACCTCTGTTGCCTTTTCTGTATCGAATAGCATATGCTTATTTTCCTTGCTGCCATCCGTTTTTTTCACTTCTACACTTAATATTGCTTGCAATGCGCCTCGCCTCCTCCGGTTATTCTATTATCATAGCCACGCTTTCGCCTCCGGGCTGCCCTGCGCCCTTTTTGGTCTTTCTGCATTGCATAATAGCAATGTAGCGTTGCTCTTGCGTCCTCTAGTGCGTCATGTGCCTTGTAATCGGTGTAGCCGTAATATTTGGCACAATATGTTAACGGTTTCCACTTGTAATCATCGTGTTTCTCGTCGTATTCTCCTACGATATAGGCAAATTCTAACATTACGTCGTAGATCTTCGCCTTTACCGCGGTATCTATGCCTTTAGCTGCCAAAAACGGCAAATCAAAACCTTTGTGATTGTAGCCAATAATTAACCCGGCTTTTCTTAAGATCTTGTCGATCTTTCTTTTTTCCGTTAAGATCCCCGGCGCAAACTTCACGCAATCCCAAGATATTTTATTGATTGTCTCCGCCTCTTTCCATTCTGTCTTATAGTCCGGCTTAATGTATGAGTTGTAAAGTGTTTTGCCTCTGCCGTTAATAATTGACACCTGCAAGATCTCGTCGTTTTTTCGATCTAGCCCGGTTGTTTCAATGTCAATACAGATTATTTTACTTTTTCTCAATGTATCATTCCCCTTTCTTTACGATCGGCAAGAATTTTCTCGCTGCCTCCGTCGCCATGTGTGCTTATGTATGCTATTGTTATGCAAATAATAGCCGTAATTACTATTGCCGTCATATTCATTGCTACACCCCCTCAAATCCTATTACCGTTATTTGTTCCATTCCTATTTTTTGTAGCATTTCTCTAACTTTTTCTATTGGCTCTAACTCTGTCTTTAATACTACTCTGTATTGTGTGCCTCTTATCGCTCTTTCTGCCTCATAGGTCGTCAAAAGCTGTATTTCTTCGTGACTATATTCGCACCGGATTTCTTCAATCATAAATCGTTTCTCTTGTGGTGCCGCTATAATTGGTATATTCCATTCCGCGGCAATTTTAATAAGTGCCGTTGTCTTTCCTATTCTTCTTTCCGGCGTTAATATTATTATGTTTTCTCCCGCCGAATCTCTTTGTGTTGTTGTCATTTTTAGCATTTGATCTAATATTTCCTCTAAATCCTGCTCTATTTCTGCTACCCTCTTGTTGTTACGCTCGCTTGCTGCTCTGTGTATCGCCTCTCTTGTTTCCGGTGTTACAAATAACTTATTTTGTAATGTTTTTACTACTTTTTCTCTCTGTTCTTTCATTTGCTCGCCTCCTCATATAATTTATAAACCCGCTGCATAATTGCCTTTAATTTTACCTCTCCAATGCCCTTTAAGCCTGCTATCGCCTTTTCTATATCTCCCGGCTTAACTGTTGCCGCTTTGTTTTTCTTTCCCGCCTTAATACCGTCGTTAAATCCGTCCTGCCATACTCTTGTATAAAATGCGCTCATTTGCACATGATTCATTTTCTTAATGTTCTTATATTGTTCCCTTGTTATTAAATTCTTTGCCATGTGTCGTCCTCCTATATCATTCTTTTATGCTTGCTTTCTTCTCCAAGCGGTTTTACCTCTTGGCGTTCTGTGTTAACGTTAATTTCTTTCGCCTCTACCGGTATAAGGTAGTCGCATACATAGCACGCATTACGTAACCCTATGTTGCATTTTCCGTTTTTCTCATTTTTGCATTTAATCATTGGTAATCTCCTACGGTAATACACTCTCTAGCATATCTGCCTTTATCAAATCGTATATAATATCTAAATACGTTCTATTGTCTCTGTATCTGCAATTTGCTTTCTTGTGTATTCGCGTGTCGTCGTCTCTCCATTCGTTCACGTCGAATATTGCCGGGCTTACGAATAGCATTTTGCAGCCCCTAGAGACGCACAAATAGTAACATTGGCTTTCCTTTGTCATCCCCTTGCATGGCTTAAAGCCGTATTCCTCAAATTTCTTTACGTCTGCTTTCGGTTTTAGCATTTCTTTTCTCCTCTCTGATCCACCAATTAAGGATCCAAACCGCTATAAATACCACGGCGCCGGTTGCTGCGATCTTAAGCCCTACAATCCCGAACCATATAGCAATTAAAATTCCCGCTGCGATTGCGGTAATCGCCATAAGTGCTACCGTGTTAATAATCTTATCTGTCATTGTCAAACCTCCATATATTCTTATTGCATTTCTTGGCTAACTCTAATTCTGCTGCCATTCCCTCGCTTACTCCGTATCTCTCGCCCACAAATACTACCTCGCATATATTTAACAACTGCTGCCCGATCTCTAATCCTTGTTTTCTTTCCTCCGGGATCTTGTCGTTAAGCACCTGCGTTAAATATAGGTGCGGGGTTATTGGTGTGTACCCCGCGTTAATTGCCCTTTCTGTAATCTCTCTCGCGTATCTTCTGTTGCGGATCCGCTTAAATACGTTCCCTCTGTATGGGCTGCACACATAGCAATACGCCTTTGTGTTAATTCCTATCATTTATTCGCCCTCTCTTTCATTCTTAAGGCTATATCCTGCAATGCGCTTAAGTCTGCCTCTGTCGCCCATATTGCCGCCCCTGCAATCTCTCGCGCGGTTTCCTTGATCCAATATGGTATGTCTATCTCCTCTGTTTGAACCTCTATAACCTTTGTCAATATAAGCGCGTCTACGATTTCTGCAAATTCCTTAAAGCAGATCTCGCCAACTGCTGCCGCCTCTGTTCTCTTAATGGTTACTTTGTCTGTGATCTCTACTTGGCACGGCTCCCCGGTTCTTGCCGTATATGCCGTCATTATTCCTTGATAATCTCTTATCAAATCCGGTTTAGCCCTGCTTGGATCTACCCAACCGCTCCAAAAGTCATTGTCGAATAGGTCGGAATTTGTAATAGCGTCTATGTAATAATTTATATTCATTCCGTTATATTCTTTGTTTTGGTTGATCTGACCGGATATAATAAGGCTCTTTCTGTCTGTTATGTCCTGCTGCCTCTTAATTGTTACCTCTGTTTCCGGTTCTTCCTGCTCTGTTTCCGGTTTTCTTTCCGGTTCTTCTTTCATCTGATCCGGCATATACTCCGGATAATCCGAAATGTCGTATTGCCCCGGTAACTGTGGCTCCGGTTCTTTAATCTGCGCTGCCTCTTTCGCTATGATCGCTCCGTTTTCTTCGTACTGTGCTAACATTTGTTGTTGCTGCTCCGGTGTTGCCCCGGCTATCTCGTTTGCTGCAAGTGTTGAGATCTTACCCGCTTTGTACTCCTCCATAAACTCCGGTATGATATTCCGGCGGATATTGTCTAACTTTCCTATTGTCGTCTTTGATGTATTAAGCAATCCTGCGATAATGTCGCGCTTTCTTCCTTTTACCTCGTTGTATTTGGCGTATTCCTCTAATAACTCGCGCACTCGTTGGATCTCTTGCATTTTGCAGTAATCCGATCTCTCCCGCTGTGTCGAATTGGTAAATATTAAGATCAATTCGTTTTTTACGTCGTCTGTTTCTTTCACATTGCATGGCAGCAGGTTTGATACCTCTTTTCCCTCTGCCAATAGTTCTGTTACCGCTCTATGGCGCTTATGTCCTGCTATGATCTCGTATTCTCCCGCATATTTGCCGGTTGTGATCTTCCTAACTACTAAATTCTCCTGCACGCCTACTAACTCTATTGTTTCTTTGAGTGTTTCGATCTCTGCCGGATCCATGTTGTAAAAATTCTTATCGCTTGGGTGCAACTTATCTGCCGGGATCTTCTTAAGTGTGAAATCGTCCGTCATTTCCTTTTTGCTTTCCGTGTTAAGAAAGTCCTTAATATCAAATGCCATTTGCTCGCCTCCTATAATGTGCCTCGTAGTGGCACCGTCTAGTATTTACTAGACGTCACGTTGTTTTTATCTCATGCAACTTTGTGTCTAACTTGTACCAACCATCCAACTCTAATACAATGTTGTTTCTGCCGGTCGCTACGCTCCTTTCGGCTATGACGTCCGTTATTTTCATTTCCCGAACTTGTCCGCCTTTTTCAAATCGGATCTTGTCGCCTATTTCATAGGGGCATTTTGCCTTGAATTTAATTATCATGCCTGCGCCTCCCCGATCGTTTCCAAATATTCTGTTACAAATTTCTTGTAATCCTGCGACGCTCCGCAGCGCACCGAATACTCTACTAATGGGATCTTTGCAAATGTGCTTTCTTTTGGCTTATTCTCTGTATTTCTAATCTTTGTGTTAAACACCTTGCAGCTGGATTGTAATACCTCGACGCCTTGCGCCTGCACGCCCTCCCTGCTTTTATATTTTGTTACCAAGCACCCTGCAAAGTTTAATTCCGGGTTGAAATCTTCCCTTACTGCTGCCACCTGCTCTAACAAAATGTCTAAGCCGTCAAAACTGTATTGGTCGATCTCTACCGGTACTATAACGTCGTCTGATACAACCAGTGCGTTAATAATGCTCATGTTAACGTCCGGTGCGTTATCGAAAATAATAAAATCGTACTCTTTCGCTGCGCTCGTTGGCTCTTTGCCCTGCAATTTTCTTTCAATACTCATTTTATGGATTGCTTTTTTAATTCTCGTCTGTTGCGGTCTTGATACGTCCGCAATTACTCTTAAGTTAGCCTCCAAAAGATCCATATTAGCTGGTACAATGTCTAAATTCTCATATTTTGTACTAGCTGCAAGATCTATAAGCGCCGTTCCCTCCAACATAACCCGTGCTATGTTGTCGTGATCCTCCGGATCATAAAGCCCGAATGCCTTACTTGCGTTTCCCTGCTTGTCGTTATCCACCAAAAGCACCTTATAACCTTTCTTTGCTAACAGGTAAGCCATATTGACTGTTGTTGTGGTCTTGGCTACACCACCTTTTAAGTTAATAATTGATACTGCACGCATTTTTATTCCTCCTTGTTTAGTTAAATGGTAACCCCTCGTCTACACCATCCGGGATCTGCATAAATCCGTCATTGTCTGCCTGCTGCCCTCCAGCATTGTTTTTTTCTTTACTTTCGCAAAACTCGTGGTTGTCTGCTACAAATTCTGTGTAATAAACTTTGTTACCATCTTTGTTGGTGTATGAGCCGCTTTGTGCATGACATTCTACGATAATTTTCATGCCTTTTTTTATGTATTTCTCTACAAACTCTGCATTTTTCCCAAATGCAACAATGCACAAAAAGTCCGCCTGCTGTCCTCCGTCTTTCTTATATTTTCTGTCTACCGCAAGTGTATACCTTGCTATTGCTACCGGCTGCGCTCCGTCGGTGTATCTGATCTCCGGATCCTTTGTTGGTCTGCCGCTAAACTTACAATCGTTCATTTACCTTTGTTCCTCCTTTCCAAAGTTTTACTATTATTTCTGCGCTCCACGCCGTATTCTGTACTGCCTCTAACGCGCATTCCTCTGGTACTCCTGCCGCTATAATTTTTCGTAGATTTTGCAGCCTATCTATATACCACTCAAAACCGTATGTATATTTTATAGATTCCAACGTAGCCGCTACACGTTTTGTAAACCCTGCCGTTGTTATTTTTGCAATTTCTTGCAATACTTTTTTCTCTATCTCGCAATTTTGCTCAATTCCCGCCTGCATTTCTACTATCAATTCTGATAAACTCAATATAACCTCCCTCCCATTAGCGCCCTTATAATATCTTCTCTTGCATAACTTCCTGCACAATTTCGCACCTTTTCAAACTTTTTTTCTAATCTTTTCTTGTCATGTCCTATCATCTGTATAATTTGTTTTATTGTATAAGTTTCTTCTGTAAAGATTGAAAATAACTTTTCTTGCTCCTCTGCTTTGTATTTCAGATCTACCGCTCTGCTGCCGTGTGGGCTATTCTTCCCGGTATGATGTTCCGGGCATAAATACTTAAAATTTATTGGAATATCTAAGCCGCCCTGCGATCTAAATACTATGTGGTGTCTTTGTCCGGGTAAATTACACCCCAATACTTCGCATTGTTCCATCATTTCTGCTCCTTTTCTTGTATGTATGCCTCTACGTTTGTTTTTGTTGTACTGCTGCCTCTAAAAATTACTATCATGCTTGGGAACGGTGCCGCCTCCTTGTTTGCCTTTCTGCCAATCTCAAATTTAAGACGCCCCTTTATAAATCTTATTTCTTGTGCTTTACCTAAGATATATTCGTGAAATGCTTTTGTATCTGTCCTTGCAGGTATTAGCATAACAACGGTTGCACCGTGTTCCGCACTCTCTTTATAGCATTTCTCAATCCAAGCCTCCTGCCCCGGGTTGCTTTTTGTCTTTTTACTGTATGGCGGGTTGCAAAATACGGTTTGCCCCCCCCAATCCATTTTTAAGCCGTCCGCCTCTGCTGTGTAATAATTCGCACATTTATAGTTGTTTTTGTCTGCGCAGGCATCTAATGTAAAACCAAATTCTTTATTTAGGGCGTCGTATAGTTTCTGCGGTGTGCCCCAATCGTCCTTACCGGTGCTTAATAATGCTTTATCCATAGTTTTCCTCACTTTCCTAATAATTCGTTGCTCAACCTCTCGTATAGATCTTTGTATAGATCTCTTTCTTTTCTGATCTTATCAATGTTTATATTTATGTTTTGTTGCTGCACTTCCTTAAGCCCTAACGACTTGCGCAAGCATTGATCTAACAAGTGCATTTCCTCCGGGTTGCATTCTCCGATCAATTCGCCCACGCGTTCTGTGCTTACTGTAGAAATCTGCTCGCATATTACCGTAGACGGCTTTAACCCCCCCTCGGTAATAAAATGTGTTGGTAGATCTTTCTTTGGTCTTGTCGTCATATAACATAACTGCACGGTCGGGCTTGTCTCTGCCAATTCGTCGCAGGAAACAATTACCGCCGGGCGATCTCCCCACATTTCCGATCCCTGCTCTTTTCTGTTGGATCTTATAAAATAAATCTGTCCTCGCTTAATCATTTTGTTTTTCCTCCAATCTCTAAATAAATCTCACATTATGGATCTGCAACGATATATAAAGCCCTTTCCATAATTCCACGTTTGCCGGTAGTTTCCCGGTGGCTTTCTTCCATTCTCGCTGCCGCCATTCTTCCAACCAACCGTTTTTAATGCAATTCTTTATATATTTGTTATCCAAGTGTATTTCCACGTCGCAGGGCTTAATTAAAATTTTTAATGCCGCCGTTGTGATCTTAAGCGCTAATGCGTTCTTTGTGTCGTTTTCAACTGCTGCCGCTGCTTTTCTCTCGTATCTCTTGCCCTGCCGGTCAATAAAAATAATTGTTGCCTCTGCTTTTCCGGATCCTCTCGGGTTGCCTTTGTGATCCAATGTAACGTCTATTGTTACTTTCACTTTATGCACTCTCCTTTCGTCTAGTATTTATTAGACGGCACGCAGGTTTTCAACATTCTATCCACAACCCGGATCGGGTAGCTTAATCATTGTGTAATACTGTATTGGTCTGCCGTTAAATGGGTTAACTCCGTTGTAAACGGTGTCTTTGTCTATGTAATAGCCTTTTTTTGCTTTTGGCTCGTCTAACCACTTCTCGGCTTTCTTGATTATTGTTACCTTTGTAACCGGCTTAACTAAATTCCTGCTGCAACTATAACGTTGCTTTGCGCCTCCGTCATTTTCCTTATACGTCTTTGATGTTTCCTTGATGAAATATGCGGCTAACTCTTTGTATTGCCCGGTATCGTCTAGCGGTGTAAAATGCGGGCTGCCCCACTTCCAACAATCACGAACGATTTTATTTACGTTTACCTCGATCCCATTTAGTATTAAATGGTGGTGGATCGCTTTATTTTTGTACTCGGTTGTGATTATATACTTTAACTCCTCGCCTCGTCTCTTATATTCCCGGCGTAAAGTCCTTAAAAACTTTGTTACCCTTTTCCGTGCCTCTGCCGGATCCGGTCTTAAATCTTTCTTGTAGGTTAAGACTAAGTGGTAATCTCCATAACCGAAATTAGCGTTTATAAGCCGCCTTAATCTTGCCTCTGCATTCTTCCGGTTTACTTTCTCCATTTCCTCTGCGGTAGGTTTTTCTTTCCCTCCTCTTGGTCTATGATCTCCTATTCTCTTTGAATAGCTTTTTATTACCTCTACCGTCTTACCTGCCGTTATCTCTGTTCTGTAATACGGCATATCCTTATACCTCGTTTCTGTCCTAAAGTTAATAGTTTGAGCAAGCCTTAAAGCGCTTGTTTCTGCGCCTTTTCCTTGACTTTTGGCACGAAACTTGGTATAATAATTGGTAGATTATTGGTGTTGCAAATTTTCTTTTTATACCAAGTTTGCAGCATGGCGGCAACTCTCCCGGTTGCCGCTTTTTTCATGCCAAAACATATACATATACAAGGGCTATATGCAGGTCTGCATAATTGAACGTTCCGCAATTCAATTCGGTAATTACGTGTTTGTCCTTTTCGTTAGTCCTGCGTTTCCCCTCTACTCTTAAATGAAATCTCGCTACCTCTCTTTCTAAAATCTCTTTGTTGTCCTTAAATTCAAAACAACCCCTATATCCTTTATATAATTGTGTGCCGTCCTTTTCCTCAATTGCCATTACTACCGGATTGTCTATAATTCCTACGTGCTCTTTTACTGTCATTCCTCTTTGCCTCCTCGTAGTATCTCTAATTCTTTCTCTATATCTTTTCCGGTGTACTCTGCTAATAACTTAGACGAAATATTGTAAGTCCAAATAGACGACATTTTAACGCAGGATCCTATATTTAATGCTCCCTGCTGCATTGCTACCCTTACAAACTGCGGCGACGCTCCAATAATCGCCGCAGCCTCCGCCGTGCTTATTCCTTTTGCCATTTCTACCGCCTCCTATTCCGTTACCGGCTGCGTCTTTAATGCCTCGGCAAATTTGACGCCCTGCAAGAAAATAAGCATTTTGTTTTGTTCGCTATCGCTCATAGTCTTAATAAGTCTCGTTACGTTGTCTACTTCCGGTTTGTCCTCTGTTTTAATTAAAACGTCCATATCTTTTGCCATAACTGCCGCCTCCTTTTCTTTTATGTGCTATCCTCTGTATTAGGGGCTTGGAACCCTCCGGCGTTGCCGGGCTACATTATAGCGGCGGATTTTAACCGCCTATTTTTGCGCCTTGCAAAATTTTTAATATATTCTCAATCGTTTCGTTTTGCTCTTTCCAAAAATTCGCGTTGCTTGGCGCGTTCGGAAATTTCAATGTTCCGTCCTCGTTTCGTTCTTTTGCCAAACTCTCCCACGCCTCGCGCTCGCCTTTTCCATAATTTGTTGTCATAAGCAAGTAAAGATCTAATGCGTCTGCCTGCTCCTCTGTTAATTCTAAGGTTACTTTCTTTTCCATTGTTTTGTCCTCCTTGGGGCGGCTTTGCGCCACCCTTATTTAATTTCCTCTATGCTCAAGTAATGCTCGCCGTTTTCGTCCTCGTAAATTCCGTTGCAGGCGTTCCAATAACTTTCACACCCTGCGTATGTTTCGGTTCTAAGTATTTCTTTTCCGACCTCTGTTATGATCCTGTATTTTTCTTTCATTTTGTTTTCCTCCCGGTTGATTATTTGTTTTTGTATTTCTTGATTATGCGATTATTATATATCGCAAAATCACTTATGTCAATATCTTTTTTATTGATTTTGCGATTTTTTTATTGACGTGCCGATATTTCCGTTATATAATGCGATTAGAAAGTGAGGTGTACGTAATGAACGAACGATTAAAAAAACTTCGTAAAGCATTGCATTTGACGCAAAAGGCGTTTGCCGAAAAAATAGGCGCCAAGCAAAATACCGTTGCTACATACGAAATGGGTAGAAATAACCCAAGTGATCCGGTAATACACTCTATTTGTATTGCTTTTGGTGTTAATGAGAATTGGTTGAGAAATGGCGTTGGTGATATGTTTGTAACTCCTGCTACTTTTTCATTAGACGAATACGCCGCCGCGAATTCTCTAAATAATGTCGAAATTTCTATTATTCGCGGTTTTATGGAATTGGATCCGGAAACACGGCAGGCAATTTACAATATCTTTTCTAATGCCTTTAATGAAAATAACGCCGCTATCCCGGACGATCCGCAGGAATTAGAAAGACTATACCCGCCAATCGACACCGAAAATAGCGACGTTGGTTAAACGCCCGCCGGTTGCGTTATCTTATTACGTATAACTTAGTGTGGGCAGCAAACATAACATTGTAATATATTGTGTTTGTTGCCCGGTAATATATGGCGTAAACCTTTGGGCTATCAAAACAAATATATTTCTTTATCATGCGATCCCCCCTTTATGTGTGGCGGGCGCAGACATTATTATAAAGTTGATTGTGAGGATTTTATCATGGTAATATATGGCAATAATGCAAGCAACGATAGAAAAGGCGTTTTGATTGCTGTATTTCTCGGTTGGTGCGGCGGTTATCGCTTTTACAAGAAACAATTTGCTTTAGGTGTTCTTTATCTTTTTACCTGTGGGCTATTTTGTATTGGTTGGATCGTCGATATTGTGGCGTCGCTATCTCCCGCCTCTCCCGCTCCCACTATTACTCCTCCGTCTGAAATCGCAAGATTTCATACTAAGGTAGTTGGTGTAACTTATCCAACTACGCAAGGCGGTTGTTCTACTCGTCAAGAGGCGTTGGGGTGTATGCGTCGTAAAGATACATTAAGTGTTGAATACTTCGACTACAACGGCAAACCTGCATATAGAGTTGTTCTTGATCGAAATTATAGCGATATAGGAAACTTAAGCGCAGATCTCGCAGATGAAATTTATAAAAAGTATAAAGGTTGCACTATTAAGGTTGTTGATTGGGAAATTACCGGCGGAGACGACGGCAGGAATTATGGTTGCAATATAGAACTTGCATTTTATAAAAACTAGACAAAAATAAAAACCGCTCGACGCTGCAACGTCGAACGGCTTACATAGGCTTATTGCCATTGTTTTAACAAGTTGATTATAGCATAAGCCTTGCATTTTGTGTAGGCTTATTTTTTATACTCTTTTTTAGAAAGTTGGTGTAATTATGGATAATAAAAAACCGAAACGGCGCGCAATGCGTCTCCCAAATGGCTATGGATCCGTAAAAAAATTAAGCGGTAATCGCCGCAATCCGTGGATCGTTACCAAAACGGACGGTTGGGAAATAAACCCCGATACCGGTAAAACAATACAAAAGAAAATTATTATAGGCTACTACCCTAGCCGTCAAGCCGGTTTGCAGGCTCTCGCGGAATACAACGCGGATCCTTACGACGTAAACGCGGCGAAAATTACTTTTTCCGATGTGTATGCTCGTTGGTCTGAACGAAAATTTAAGGAAGTATCAGAAAGTAACGTTAAGGGCTATAAAGCCGCTTATAAATTGTGTACCTCTCTGTATGGTATGCGTATGATAGATATTAAATTATCGCACCTGCAAGGCGTCGTAGACAATTCCGGTAAAAATACGCCTACCCTTAGGAAATTAAAAGTTTTGTTAGGTCAAATGTTTGAATATGCCGTAATCAATGAGATCATAACCAAAGATAAAAATATTGTTGAATATGTAGACATAAAAGCTGCAGGCAATCCAAATAAGATAGATCGCACGCCGTTTAGTGATGATGAAATACAGAAAGTTTGGGATAATGTAGACTGCAACGAATATATGACCGTAATACTTATGCTTATATATTCCGGTGTTCGTGTCTCTGAATTGTTAAATCTCAAAAAAGAGGACGTGCACTTAAATGAAAAGTGGTTTAATATACGCCATTCCAAAACGCAGGCAGGTATAAGGGCGGTTCCGATCGCCGACAAGACGTATAAGTTTTTTGAGTATTGGTATAACAAGAATGATTGCGAATATCTTTTAAGCACGCCGGACGGCGCACGCTTTGAGTATAGAAATTACTATGATAGTTATTGGAAACCTTTATTAAAAGAATTGAATATTAAGCACCGCCCACACGACACGCGGCACACTTGTATTAGCCTCTTGGCTGCTGCTAAAGTATATCAGACAACTATTAAGAAAATTGTAGGGCACTCCGGTAGCCAAACCCTAACTGAACGTGTTTATACGCATTTAGATATACAAGAATTATTGGACGCAATCAACCTTATATAGTGTTACCTGCACGTTACCTATATGTTACCTATACGCTTTTTTTCGTGTGTTTTTGTACTGTTTTATATTTTCTTTGAAATAAAAAGAAAACCCGCAAACATAGGCGTTTGCGGGTTTTTTCTTGATTTTCTGCGACTTTGTAAATTCGCTTTTTATTATCGTTTGGAGAACTGTGGTGCACGACGAGCTTTCTTCAAGCCGTATTTCTTTCTTTCCTTCATACGTGAATCACGAGTAAGGAATCCAGCCTTTTTAAGAATCGGTCTGAAATCAGCATCTGCTTCATTCAATGCACGAGCGATACCATGACGGATAGCGCCTGCCTGACCTGTGAAACCGCCACCTTTAACAGTAACTTTTACATCGTATTTGTCAGCAGTGTTTGTAGCTTCCAAAGGCTGACGAGCGATGATTTTCAAAGTCTCAAGACCAAAATAATCGTCAATATCTTTTTTATTAATTGTCACTTTACCGGTACCTGGTGTAAGGTATACACGAGCGATACTGGATTTTCTTCTTCCTGTTCCGTAAAATGTTGAACTAGCCAATGTTATCTCTCCTTTCTATACCTCATTAAATGTCCAATGTTTCCGGTTTCTGTGCTGCATGGTTGTGCTCCGGTCCTGCATATACGTGCAGTTTCTTAAGCATCTGGCGTCCCAAAGGTCCCTTTGGAAGCATACCCTTTACAGCGTGAGTAATTACAAATTCCGGTTTCTTCTGCATCATTTCTCTCAATGTAGCTTCTTTCATTCCGCCTACATATTCAGAGTGATGATAGTAAATCTTCTGATCCAGTTTCTTACCTGTAACCTGAATCTTCTCTGCATTTACTACGATTACATAATCGCCTGTGTCAATGTGCGGTGTGTAAGTTGGTTTGTTTTTACCTCTTAATACATTCGCAACTTCTGATGCGAGACGTCCCAAAGTTTTTCCTTCAGCGTCTACAACATACCATTTTCTTTCCACTGTGGATGGACTTGCCATAAAACTTTTCATCCTTGGAATCCTCCTTATTTAGTTCTTGCTTACTAGGTTTTGCAAAACAAAACTGGTTCGGCTGTTTTCCTTGTTACATGCGTATTCTCGTTACCGGGGCATGGAACGACAAAACACGCCATACTCGTATAGTATACGATACCAAAGTGCCTCTGTCAAGATTTTTTTCTTGACGCAGACCATTTCTTAAGCCCATAATAAAACCAGTATAAAAAATTGAAATAAATGCAACACTTTGACACCAAAATCAATCTAATTATTAGCTGTGAGGGATTTCACAGAGAACTGTATACAGTATATTCGCACAAATGTGCAGATTGGAGGCACCCGTGACAAAGACAGACTGGATTTTCGTACAGCAGGCAAAAAAGGGCGATTCCCATGCTTTTGCCAGACTTTACGAAATCTATTACAAAGACTTATACCATTTTGCCCTTTATTATACGAAGGACAGCATAACCGCCGAGGACGCCGTCAGTTCAGCCGTTTTAAAAGCATTTGAGCAATTACATAAACTGCGGAAAAACGACGCGTTCAAGAGCTGGCTGTTCCAGATTACGGCAAACGAATGTAAAAAATTATTAAAACAAAAATCCATTTATTTGAGCGATGCATCATGGCAGGAACCGGCTGCCGCCGAAGATGGCTACCTGACACCGGAAATTCAGGACGAACTTTCGCAGCTTAGTGAGCCGGAACGGCGCGTCATCACCTTATCCGTGTTTGGCGGCTATACCAGCAGAGAAATCGCGGGCATCCTAAAAAAACGGGAAGGCTCCATCCGTTCCATCAAAAGCCGGGCACTTGCAAAACTCCGCGAGAAAAATGCGGACTTATAAACATAAGGAGGTCAATTATGAGCGATAAAAATTTTGAAGAAAAACTAAAAAAGTATTGGCGCGAAGAAGCGGATTCCATTCCGGTTCCGGATTCTCTGCACCCTGCAAAAATAGAAGAAATGGTAGATAAAAAAATGGAATTTCCTAAAAAACGCACCCACAAAAAATTGTATGCCGGCATTACTGCGGCAGCCGCTTGTCTTGCGCTTCTTATTGCCGGCACAGCTTATTACTTTAACACCGGACGGCAATCAGAAAAAGGAACCCCTGTTGCCAATTCGAAGCAAACCACCTCGGACCGACATGAGTTTGTCGGCAATACCAGTTATTCAGAAATTTATAGCCTGATTCAAAAATATCATGACAAGCAATCCATGTCCGATATTACCGCAGAAGATTCGGCATCCACCGGAGCAAAATCCTCGACAGCAGCCGAAGACACAACAGCCACCCCCGACTATTCAAAAACGGATCGTCAGGTAAAAGATGTCATGGAAGGCGACATCGTCAAAACAGACGGTTCTTATATCTATACCATGTTAAATAACAACAATTGTGCCAAAATCCGCATATATTCTGTGGAGGGAAAAACTATAGAATTAGTTAAGCAATTTACCCTAAAAAAAAGATGGGTAGAGGAATTGTATTTAGAAAACAGTAAATTAATTATACTTTCCTCAGACAGCATTGAAGATAATTCAAATTACGGCATTGCTGATGATGGCATTACTTTGAATGAAACCACCTATATAGATATTTACGATGTCAGTACACCGCAAAATGCAAAAAAAATAAAAAGCCTGTCGCAAAGCGGAATATATAAAACTTCCCGCTTTACAAATGGATATCTCTACACTTTTTCTTCCCACCTAATTATGGGTAAATGCAAAAATGAAAAAGAGATATCTGAATATATTCCTTCCGTAAACGGCAAAACAATGAAGGAAAATAAGATACAAAAAATTGTAGATGCCCCTGTAAATAGTTATGTTGTCATGACAAGTGTAAATCTTGCCAAACCGGATAATTTCTCCGACACCGCAGCCGTGCTCTCGGATTACACCACATACTACATGAGCACATCCCATTTATACCTTGCCAACACCATTTACGAACAATTTTTATGGAACAGCAGCACGAAAACCGCCATCAGCAAATTTGAATATAAAGACGGTGCATTTTCCTACCAAACAACCAAAAAGGTAAAAGGCCAAATTAATGATTCCTATTATATGCATGAATATAAAGGAAATTTTGCTTTCGTCTACACCGACTGGAGAAACGAAACATCGACCAATGGTATCTGCATTTTAGACAAAAACATGAATACTCTTGGCAAAATTGATAATTTAGGTAACGACGAAACCATTTACGCATCGTATTACATTGGTTCTATGGCATACTTTGTCACCTACCGCCAGACAGATCCGGTATTTGCCGTCGACATCAGCAATCCGAAAAAGCCGGTTGTCAAAGCAAAATTAAAACTGCCGGGCTTCTCTTCTTACCTTCATTCCTTCGGTGAAAACCAACTGATTGGCGTTGGAATGGCAGGTGGTGATGATGACAAAGTAAAAATTTCTCTCTTTGCCTTAGGAGAAAATGGTTCCGTGACCGAACAGACAAAACTGCTCCTGCCAAAATACAGCGAAACGGAAGCAGGCAGTAACCACAAATCGGTTTTCATTGATGAGGAGAGGAAGCTTGTCGGCTTTGCCACGATAGCTGACACCACACTGCGCTACAAGCTCTATCATTTTGATGGAACTGAATTTAAACAGGTATTAAATGTTCCAATTAAGGAAATGTCAAACACACGAGGTATACGAATCGGCAATTACTTCTATGTCGTTGACAATGCAAAAAAAATCCATGCTTACGATATGCAAACATGGAAATAAAATCTTTATTTAAGGTACTTCACGGATTTCCACAAGTACCAGTCCTTCCGGCGGGGCCGTAGGCCCCGCTTTTTTACGCTCTCCGGTAGAAAGTGCCTGTTTTACATCCGCTAAGCTTCTTCTCGCCTCACCGACTTCAACAAGCGTACCGGCAATAATCCGAACCATATTATATAAAAAGCCATTCCCGCACACACGAATTCGAATCACTTCACCGCCATTGCACCCCATTGCCTTTTGCTTATCAAGGGATACCTCGTAAATAGTACGAACTTTTGATTTCACCTGACTGCCCGCCGAACAAAAAGCTGAAAAATCATGTTCACCGACAAGAATGGCTGCCGCCTCTTTCATTGCCTCAAAATCCAAAGGATGATAAACATGATACGAATACCGGCTGTATGTGGGGAGATTGATTTTCGTATTTAAAATTGTATACTCATACGTTTTTTCCGTATTGCGGTATCTTGGATGATAATCCGATTCCACCTCATCTGACTTCTGCACCCGGATATCTTCCGGCAGATAATGATTGAGGCCAATCGCAAATTTCTCAGCCGGAATCCGGCTGTTTGTGTCAAACACTGCGATATTTCCATATGCGTGCACACCGGAATCCGTGCGGCTCGCTCCGATTATCTCTATGTCTTCTTTCAGCCATTTTCGCAATGCGTCTGTAAGCGTTCCCTCCACAGTCACCGCATTTTCCTGAATCTGCCACCCACAGTAATTTGTTCCATCATAAGAAACAATCAATCGTATTCTCCGCATTTTCTCCTCCTACCATGGAATAAAATGAGTAATGCCAATCACACAAACCAGATAACCGAGAAGAACCCCATACGAAATCCGGTCAACCGCCCGGTACTTAAGCGGTTTCATCTTTGTACGGCCTTCTCCGCCGTGATAACACCTTGCCTCCATTGCGTTGGCAAGTTCATAAGCACGTCTGGTCGCAGATACTAAAAGCGGCACCAGAATCGATACCATGGCACGCATACGCTGCCACAATCTGCCCTCTTCGAAATCCGCACCGCGTGCACTCTGTGCATTGATAATTCGGTTCGCCTCTTCGAGAAGAATCGGGATAAAACGCAGCGCCAAGGACATCATCATCGCAAAATCGTGAACCGGCACCTTTATCTTTTCTAATGGCTTTAACAATTTTTCTATCGCATCTGTCAACTGATTTGGCGTCGTCGTATATGTCATCATCGAGGATCCGACAATCAGGTAACTCAAACGCATGGACATAAAGACAGCCTTTCGGATTCCCTGCCACGTAATGGTGATAAATTTCCAGTGAAATACCACATCGCCGCTTGTTCCAAACAAGTTAAACAATGCCGTCACAATAAGCAGAAACAAAATCGGCTTCATGCCGCGTACAATGTAGCGGAGCGGGACTTTGGAAAGTACAATCACCGTTCCTAGAAATACGGTAACAACAGCATATCCAACAAAACCGCGAAACAAAAAAAGTGAAATCAAATAAGCAAGTACCCCGACCACTTTCACACGAGGGTCCAGACGGTGAATCACCGACTCTGCCGGATAAAATTGTCCGATTGTCATATCACGTAACATAATTCAATCCCCTTTTCTTATCTTGCCTGTAAAATACTGTCGACTGCTTCCTGCACAGTTATTGCATTGTGCGGCAGCGTAACACCACGCCTTGCCAGTCCTTCCATCACATATGTCACCTGCGGTGCCATCAATCCAATTTTCTCTAACTCTTTATAATGAGAAAATACTTCTCCCGGTGTTGCGTCAAACGCCACCGTGCCATGATTCATCACAATAAGACGCTCTACATATCTCGCCACATCTTCCATGCTATGGGACACTAAAATCACCGTCAGTTTCCGCTCCTTGTGCAATTTTGCAACCAAATCAAGAATCTCATCTCTTCCACTTGGGTCAAGTCCTGCCGTCGGCTCATCTAAAATCAACACCTCCGGCTCCATTGCCAGAACACCGGCGATGGCTACACGGCGTTTTTGCCCGCCGGACAATTCAAGTGGCGATACATCTAATAAATCCTCACCAATACCTACCTGTTTGAGTGCCTCAAAAGAGTTCATATCAATTTTCAGTGAATCCATGCCGATATTCTTTGGTCCAAATTTCACATCATCAATCACCGTACTCTCAAACAGCTGATATTCCGGATATTGAAACACAAGTCCAACTTTACTGCGAAGTTTCTTTTTTGAAAAGTCGCTGTCATTGATGTCCTTTCCATCGTAAAAGACCGCCCCGGAAGACGGCTTCAAAAGACCGTTCAAATGTTGGATAAGCGTTGATTTTCCGGAACCGGTATGACCGATCAAACCAATCATTTCGCCTTGTTCAATTTTTATATTCACATCGTGAAGTGCCACTTTTTCTCCGGCACTTCCATCCTCATACCGATGCTCCAATTCATGAATAATAATCGCCATCGCAAATTCCTACTTTCCCAATTGTTTTGCAATCACATCTACCAGTTCATCTGCGGATGTAATTCCAACAGGAATTGCCATCCCCTTCTTTTTCAACTCATGTGCCAAAAGTGTTACCTGCGGCACGTCCAAATGATATTTCTGCAATGTTTCCACTTCACTAAAAATCTCTTTTGGCTTTCCTTCCATCACGATTTCGCCTTTGTTCATCACGATTACTTTATCCGCCTCGGTAACTTCTTCCATATAGTGCGTAATCCACAAAATCGTAATATGTTCTTCTTTATTTAACGTCTTTACGGCGTCTAACACTTCTCTTCGCCCAACCGGGTCAAGCATTGCCGTCGACTCATCTAACACAATACATTTCGGATGCATTGCCAGAATACCGGCGATTGCTACCCGCTGTTTCTGTCCACCGGACAAATGATTCGGGGACGATTTTCTTTCGTGAAGCATCCCTACTTTTTTTAGGGATTCCTCGACACGCTCCCAGATTTTTTTAGTCGGTACACCGATATTCTCCGGTCCAAATCCAACATCTTCTTCCACAACATTCTGCACAATCTGGTTGTCCGGATTCTGGAATACCATACCGGCCCTTTTTCTAATTTCCCAAACCATATCCTTTTCTGAAGTGTCAATGCCATCCACATACATCGTTCCTTCTTCCGGAACTAAAAGGGCATTGATATGCCTGGCAAGCGTGGATTTACCGGAACCATTATGCCCCAGTATTGCAACAAACTCACCCGGTTTCACTTCAAAGGAGACATCGTTGACAGCAGTTTCCACAGCTATCACATTATCTTCTCCATCCCGCCGGATGTAATCAAACTTAATATGCTCTGCACGAATCAATAGTTTGTCTCCTTTCAAATTTCTCCATATGCACAAAAGGGACTGTCCGAAGGCAGTCCCCATATTTGCAGTATCTTTATACTAACTCGATTACAACTTCCATTGCAGCATCACCTTTACGTGGTCCAATCTTAATGATTCTTGTATAACCACCGTTGCGGTCTGCATACTTAGGAGCAATCTCGTCAAACAGAAGATTTGTAATATCTACTTCTTTTGTTGCTTTTTTCTTACCGGCAGTTTCTGTAGGAACTTCGGTAATTGTGTAAAGCATCTTCTTCATCTGACGTCTTGCATGAAGTCTGGAAGGATTGTCTTTCTTGATTTCCTTGTCTACAGTATCGTAAACAGTTACTTTCTTTCCGTCAACCACTTCTTTGACTCTCTTGCCATCTTTATCTTTCTGAGCAACTTTTGCTTTTACAGTAACAGTTTCATAATTATCTTTCTCTTTTACTGCCATCGCAATAAGCTTTTCAGCAATTTTACGAATTTCTTTTGCTTTCGCTTCCGTTGTAACAATCTTGCCATGATACAACAAGTTGGTTACCTGATTTCTCAGCAAAGCTTTTCTCTGGCTGGATGTTCTTCCAAGTTTTCTGTAGCCTGCCATGATATTTCCTCCTTGTTAATACTATTATTCAGATTCACCTGTACTGAGAGACAATCCAAGTTCTTTCAACTTAGCAAGTACTTCCTCAAGGGATTTACGACCCAAGTTGCGAACTTTCATCATATCCTCAGCAGTCTTATTCGTCAACTCTTCTACTGTGTTGATTCCTGCTCTCTTCAAGCAGTTGTAAGAACGTACAGACAATTCCAGTTCGTCAATGTTCATATCCATAACTTTCTGGGAATCATCTTCCTCTTTCTCGACGATTACTTCAGCCATTCTCGCTTTCTCGGAAAGGTCGATGAAAGAATTCAAATGCTCACTCAACACTTTAGCAGCAAGGCTGACAGCCTCATCCGGCTCCAATGTACCGTTTGTAAATACATCTAATGTCAGCTTATCAAAGTCAGTAATCTGACCCACACGAGTATTCTCAATTTTAATATTTACTCGCTCAATCGGTGTGTAAATAGAATCAATCGGAATTACATCAATTGGCATGTCATCCCTTTTATTTCTATCCGAACTTACATATCCACGACCGCTTGTTACTGTCATTTCAATGTAAAGTTTGCTGTCGGCACCGCCGTTTAATGTAGCAATGACCTGGTCGGAATTAACAATTTCGATGTCCGAGTCACACTTGATATCCGCTGCGGTTACAACACCTTCACCGGTTGCATCGATATACATCATCTTAGGAGTGTTCATATCCTCGCTGTTGTTCTTAATTGCAAGGTTCTTAATGTTCATTACAATTTCCGTAACGTCTTCTTTTACTCCCGGAATTCCGCTGAACTCATGTACCACACCATCAATCTTAATCTGGCTCACTGCGGAACCTGGTAAAGATGAAAGCATGATTCGTCTCAAAGAATTACCCAAAGTAGTTCCGTATCCTCTTTCAAGTGGTTCTACTACAAAACGTCCATATTTTTTATCTTCCGAAATTTCGGCAATTTCAATTCTAGGCTTTTCAAAATCAAACACTACTGGACCCTCCTTTTGGGTTTACTTAATTACTTAGAGTACAACTCGACAATAAGCACATCGTTTACCGGTACATCAATCTCTGCTCTTGTAGGGATTGCTTTAACAGTTCCCGACAGAGCCTCATGATCAGCCTCCAGCCAAGCAGGAACTAATCTAGCGCCTGTTACTTCAAGGATGTCTTTATATCTCTGAGCTCCTTTGAATTTCTCTTTAATCTCAATTACATCGCCAGCTTTCAACTGGTAAGATGGGATGTTTACTGTTTTACCATTTACAAGTACATGTTTATGGTCAACAATCTGGCGGGCTTCTTTTCTTGTACGTCCGTATCCCAAACGGAACATAACGTTATCAAGTCTCAGCTCCAAAAGAATCATCAGGTTATCACCTGTTGTTCCATATTTCAACTTCTGTGCGCGTGCAAAATAGTTACGGAAAGGTTTCTCCAAAACTCCGTAGATGAATTTTGCTTTCTGTTTCTCACGCAGCTGCTGTCCATATTCGCTTAATTTCTTTCCGGTTCTAGCATTTCTCTTGGATTTCTTGTCAATTCCCAAATATACCGGGTCAAGATCAAGAGATCTACATCTTTTCAGAACAGGTGTCATATCTCTAGCCATTCTAATTTCCTCCTAAAATTCTTGATTATACTCTTCTACGTTTTGGTGGTCTACAACCATTGTGCGGAACCGGTGTAACATCCTGAATACTTGTTACTTCAATACCGCATGCCTGAATCGCACGGATAGCTGCTTCACGACCAGTACCCGGTCCTTTAACCATTACTTCTACTGATTTCAATCCATGAGGCAACGCAGCCTTTGCTGCTGTCTCTGCTGCCATCTGAGCTGCATATGGAGTGGATTTCTTAGAACCTCTGAATCCAAGTCCACCTGCACTTGCCCAAGAGATAGCATTACCCTGCATATCTGTCAGTGTTACGATTGTATTATTAAAAGATGACTGAATATGTGCCTGTCCGCGGTCAATATTCTTTTTGACACGCTTTTTTGTCACTTTTTTTGCAGTTTGTTTAGCCACTGTCTTACCCTCCTATATTATTTCTTCTTGTTTGCTACTGTACGTTTAGGACCTTTTCTTGTTCTTGCGTTAGTCTTTGTCTTCTGACCACGAACCGGAAGTCCCTTTCTGTGACGAATACCTCTGTAGCATCCAATTTCCTGTAATCTCTTGATGTTAAGCGCAACTTCTCTACGAAGATCACCCTCAACAGTCTGTGTACGGTCGATGACATCACGAATCTTCGATACATCCTCATCTGTCAAATCTTTACAACGGATGTCCGGGTCAACATTTGCCTCAGCCAGAATTCTCTTAGAACTGGCAACACCGATGCCGTAAATATAGGTAAGACCTATTTCAACACGTTTTTCTCTTGGTAAATCTACACCACTGATACGAGCCATGTGTGCTTTGCACCTCCATTAATCTTTTTTTGTTTTTTTCTGGAAAATGTCATGCATTTTCCGTTTCCCGGATGCTTCTGCATCCTTCGCGTGCCTGTCCTTTGCAGACACCTTGCAGCCGCTTTAAATCACAACAACAATACAATGTAAGAACCTTTTTTATCTCTCTGCCAAACCTAAGCATTCTTAAAACAAAAAAGGAGAACAAAGTACTGCTTACCGTTGCAATATCACAACATCGATAACGAATGGGGCCAGCCATTCTATGACGGTTGATGTTGTAACACAGAAAGCAAGAACTGGAATTTATAAACACGAAAATAACCCAAAGAGATCTCTTTAGGTATTCGATATATTCCTTATCCCTGTCTTTGTTTGTGTTTTGGATTCTCACAGATTACTCTGATACGACCCTTTCTTTTAATGACTTTGCATTTTTCGCAAATCGGTTTTACTGATGATCTTACTTTCACAGTAATACCCTCCTTTCAAAAAAGTCCGCTTACAAGTATAACATATGATTTTTCAAATTGCAAGCGGTATTTACAAAAAATTGGACTAGCCAATTATTTGTCACGCCAAACAATTCTTCCCTTTGTTAAATCATATGGGGACAACTCAAGTGTTACTTTGTCGCCTGGAAGAATACGGATGTAATTCATACGAAGTTTTCCGCTGATATGAGCCAATACTCTATGCCCATTTTCCAACTCTACCTGAAACATTGCGTTTGGTAATTTTTCAATAACTGTTCCCTCAATTTCAATAACGTCTGCTTTTGACATTCTTTACCTCCTAATTCAATGACAAAATCTCTGGTTCACCGTCTGTGACCAATATCGTATTCTCATAATGTGCTGCATTTTTTCCATCCTGTGTCACGATAGTCCAGTCATCTTCTAACATCCATACATCATAACTGCCTGCATTAACCATCGGCTCTATCGCCAGTGTCATGCCTGCTTTTAACCGGATACCTCTTCCAAATTTCGGTTTAAAATTTGGAATTTCCGGTTCCTCATGCATCTCTGTTCCAATTCCATGTCCTACTAAATCGCGGACAACCGAAAATCCCTGACTCTCCACATACCTCTGAATCGCTGCGGAAATATCGTACAAACGATTTCCTGCTTTAGCAAAAGCAATTCCCCGAAAAAAACTTTCTTTTGTCACTTCAATCAATCGCTTTGCCTCGGCATCAATTGTTCCAACACCGTGAGTTCTTGCCGCATCGGACTGATACCCTTTGTAAATTACGCCGGCATCCAGACTCACAATATCTCCATCGAATAAATGATGTTCTTTCGATGGAATGCCATGCACCACCTCATCATTAATTGACACACAGATTGAGGCAGGATACCCCTCGTATCCTTTAAAGGAAGGAATGCAGCCGGCATTACGGATAAGTTCTTCCCCTTTTCTGTCAATCTCAAGTGAAGTAATTCCCGGCGCAATAATTTCTGCCAGTTTTTCATGTACTTCGGCTAAGATTTTGCCTGCATCACGCATACACTGAATTTCCTCTTTCGACTTAATGGTTACTGCCATTGTCTGCCTCCATTTCTCTGCCTGCCTATGAAACCTTTTTAACCAAGAATTTTGGTAATCTCCGCGAATACATCCTCTAAGTCAATCGTTCCATCTACTTCTTTCAAAATACCCTCTTTGGTATAATAGTCAATCAATGGTTGAGTCTGTTCATGATAAACACGCAATCTCTGCTCTACGGTTTCCGGTTTGTCATCGTCGCGAAGAATCAATTCGCCACCGCATGCGTCACAAACACCTTCGACCTTTGTCGGATTATACTTAATATGATATGTGCCACCACAGCTTACGCATGCACGTCTTCCCGACATACGGCGCACAATATTCTCATCCGGCACATCAATATCAATCGCATAATCCAGTTTCTCACCAATTTTACTAAGTGCTTCTGTCAAAGCCTCAGCCTGCGGAATTGTTCTCGGAAATCCATCCAGAACATATCCCTTTTTTGCATCATCCTGAGCCAGTCTGTCAACAACAAGATCTACGACAAGCTCATCCGGAACTAAAAGTCCTTTGTCCATATATTCTTTTGCTTTTTGCCCCAATGGCGTATTTTCCTTGATATTAGCACGGAAAATATCACCGGTAGAAATATGAGGAACACCATATTTTTCAGAAATCATTTTCGCCTGGGTTCCTTTTCCGGCACCCGGAGCCCCTAACATAACAATTTTCATGACTTTATATCCTTTCCAATCATAGGCTAAAACGGCGCCAATTTGAATTTTTGTTATTCAATCAGCGCCGCTTAGCTGTAACGGTCATCCGACCGCGGTTACTTCATTATTAATTACCCAAGAAACCTTTGTAGTGGCGTACCAGTACAAGAGATTCGATCTGCTTGATTGTCTCAATAACAACGCCGACTACGATGATGAGTGATGTTCCACTAAAGGATACATCCGCACCAAATGCACCTGAGAAGAAGATTGGCAGCGCACATACGATAACCATTCCGATTGCTCCCAGGAAAATAATACTGTTAAGTACTGTTGTCAAGTACTCTGTGGTAGGCTTACCAGGACGAATACCCGGAATGAAGCCACCCTGTTTTTTCATGTTATTGGAAATCTCCAATGGATTAAATGTTACAGATGTATAAAAATATGCAAAGAAAATTACCAATCCAATATAAATCAACAATCCCAATGTATATTTAAATTCTGCAAAGCTTCCAATTTTGCACCAGTCACTCTGATTGCAGAGTGTAAGGAACTTCTGGAAGAATGTTGCGTCCGGACCAGTCTTTGGCTGAATACCCGCAAAACTTGCAATAACAACCGGAAGAGACATCATAGAACTTGCAAAGATTACCGGGATAACGCCCGCCGTATTTACCTTCAAAGGAATGTGGCTGGACTGTCCACCGGATACTTTATGTCCCTGAATCTTTTTCGCATACTGTACCGGAATTCTTCTTTCACCATCCTGCAAAAATACAATGAATACAAACATGGCAACGATAATTGCAAGAATAATAACTGCAGCAATAATCTTGCTTGTTACATCCGTTGGTTTTGCAACATAGTTCTGATATAAGTTTGATAAATCATTTGGGATACGGGCAACGATGTTAATCAACAAGATAATGGAAATACCATTACCAACACCTTTTTCCGTAATCTGTTCTCCAAGCCACATCATAAATGCGGCACCTGCTGTCAAAGCTGCAACTGCGACAACAATTGCTGTTGTCATACTGCTCTGTGGATTATTCGTACCAAACAATCCCTGGTTTCTGAAACCAATTACGATTGCTGCACCTTCGATAACTGCGAGCGCAATTGAAAGGTAACGTGTGTACTCGTTAATCTTTTTACGTCCATCTTCTCCATCTTTCTGCATCTCTTCCAAACGTGGAATTGCGATTGTCAAAAGCTGTAAGATAATAGACGCAGTGATGTAAGGCGTGATGTTCAATGCAAAAATAGACATCCTTGAGAATGAACCACCTGTCATAACATCCAAAAATCCAAGGGACTGGTTGCTGCTAAACAAGTTCTGCATTACATCCGGCTTTGTACCGGGAATCGGAATATTACATCCGATTCTCACGATTACAAGACCAATCAACACATAAAGCAGTTTCATACGGATTTCTTTTGTTTTTAACGCATTTTGAATGGTTGTTAACATTAGATCACCTCTGCTTTTCCACCAGCAGCCTGAATTTTTTCAACAGCACTTGCGCTGTAAGCATTCACTTTAACATCAAGCTTTTTGGTTAATTCTCCATTTCCAAGAATCTTAACTCCATCTTTCGGATTGCTTACAATACCTTTTTCAACCAATGCAGCTACTGTTACTTCTGCACCGTCTTCAAAAGCATTCAGACGATCTACACCAATTCCAATAATATTTTTGCTGTTGATGTTTGTAAACCCTCTCTTTGGCAATCTTCTATACAATGGCAACTGACCACCTTCAAAACCAGGTCTTGGAGCTCCTGAACGAGCTTTCTGTCCTTTATGACCTTTACCGGCAGTTTTACCATTTCCTGAACCATGACCACGGCCTCTGCGGAACTCATTGCTCTGCTTAGCGCCTTCGGCTGGCTTCAACTCTGATAAGTTCATTTTGTGCACCTCCTTGATTAGATTTCTTCAACCTTCACAAGATGTCTAATCTGCTGAATCTGACCACGTGTAGCAGCGTTATCAGGCATCTCAACTGTTTTGTTTAATTTTTTAAGGCCAAGAGCTTCTACCGTTTTTCTATGCTTTGGAATTGCACCGATGGTAGACTTGACTAATGTGATTTTCAATTTACCTGCCATTTGTTTGCACCTCCTAGCCCAAAACTTCGTCTACGGAAATTCCGCGAAGTTTTGCTACTTCTTCCGGAGTCTTCAACTCATTCAAACCGGCAATTGTAGCAAGAACTACGTTCTGCTTATTACGGGAGCCGAGAGACTTCGTACGAATATTTTTAAATCCTGCAAGTTCCAAAACGGCACGAGCCGGACCACCGGCGATGATACCGGTACCTTCTGGAGACTTTTTCATCAATACGGATGCACTGCCGAACTTACCAATGAAGTCATGAGGAATACTCTTGTTCTCATCCAAAGGTACTTCGATGAGTTTCTTCATTGCGTCTTCTTTTCCTTTACGGATTGCTTCCGGGATTTCCATTGCTTTTCCCAAACCTGCACCAACGTGTCCGTTGTGGTCACCAACAACAACGAGAGCTGTGAATCGCATGTTACGTCCGCCCTTAACAACCTTGGTTACACGTTTAATTGATACTACATTATCTTCTAATTCAAACTGACTAGCATCAATAATTTCACGTTTCATGTGTTTTCCTCCTTGCTTAGAATTCCAGACCAGCTTCTCTTGCTGCTTCTGCCAATGCTTTTACTTTACCCTGATAAATATAACCGCCACGGTCAAATACAACAGTCTTAATACCGTTATCCAATGCTTTCTTAGCGATTACTTCGCCAAGCTTAGCTGCTGCTTCGGTATTGTTTGTCTTTGTAAGACCTTCTTTTACATCTGCCTGAACAGTAGATGCCGATACGATTGTATTACCAGCGACATCGTCAATAATCTGAGCATACATATGATTATTGCTACGGAATACAGCCAAACGTGGTTGTTCAGGAGTACCAGACAAACGGCTGCGGATTCTTCTGTGTTTGTTTACGCGAACTTCGCTTCTATTTTTCTTGCTAACCATTCTTACTTACTCCTTTCTTATTTCTTACCAGTCTTACCAACTTTACGTCTGATTACTTCATCCACATATTTGATACCTTTACCTTTATATGGTTCCGGTGCTCTCTTCTCGCGGATTTCAGCCGCATACTGGCCAACTTTTTCTTTGTCAATTCCCTTTACAATAATAAGGTTCTGTCCGTCAACAGTTACTTCAATTCCTTCCGGATCTTCCATCTCAACCGGATGAGAGTATCCAAGAGAAAGTGTAAGTTTTTTACCCTGCTTAGCAGCACGGTAACCAACACCGTTTACTTCCAGTCTCTTCTCATAGCCTTCTGTAACACCGATAATCATGTTGTTAATCAATGTACGAGTTAAACCATGAAGGGATTTCATCTTTTTCAAATCGTTTGGACGAGTAACTTTAACTTCTTCGCCCTCTTTTGTAATGGTCATCTCTGCAGGAAGGACTCTTTCGAGTGTTCCCTTAGGACCTTTTACCGTCACCTGATTATTTTCTGCAATATCCACAGTTACACCTGCAGGAATCGCGATAGGCATTCTTCCAATTCGTGACATGCCGGTACCTCCTAATTTTTATTTTATGGGGTTAATTGTTTCTATTACCAAACGAAAGCTAATACTTCGCCGCCAACGTTCTCTTTGCGTGCATCTTTGTCAGTAAGCACACCTTTGTTTGTGGAAATAATAGCAATACCAAGTCCGCCGAGAACCTTAGGTAATTCTTCTGCACCAGCGTAAATACGCAGACCTGGTTTGGAAATTCTCTTAAGACCGGAAATGATTTTTTCATTCTTGTCTTTGCCATATTTCATTGTAATATGAATAGATTTGAAATTATCAACATCTACTACTTCAAAGTTTTTAATGTATCCTTCCTTCAAAAGAATCTCAGCAATCGAAATCTTCATTTTGGAGGCAGGAACATCAACTGTATCATGTTTTGCAGTATTTGCATTACGGATTCTTGTAAGCATATCTGCAATTGGATCGCTCATTGTCATTTCGTTTTCCTCCTTACCAACTTGCTTTGCGCACGCCAGGAATCTGTCCTTTGTACGCCAACTCACGGAAGCAAATTCTGCAGATTCCGTATTTTCTCAGATATCCATGTGGACGACCACAAATCTTGCAACGGCTGTATTCTCTGGTAGAGAATTTTGCATTACGCTGCTGCTTAATCTTCATAGACTTCTTAGCCATGAAATAACCTCCTAACTATTTCTTAAACGGCATACCAAACTGTGCCAAGAGTTCACGTGCTTCTTCATCGGTATTTGCAGTAGTAACAAAGATGATATCCATACCACGAACTTTGTCTACTTTATCATACTCGATTTCCGGGAAGATCAGCTGCTCTTTGATACCAAGAGCATAGTTACCACGACCATCAAACGCGTTCGGGTTTACACCACGGAAGTCACGTACTCGTGGAAGTGCAAGGTTAATCAAACGATCTGCAAACTCATACATTTTTGCACCACGAAGAGTAACTTTACAACCGATTGGCTGACCCTCACGCAGTTTAAAGTTTGCGACGGATTTCTTTGCTCTTGTAACAACCGCCTTCTGACCAGTGATAATCTCAAGATCACTAATTGCTGTATCTAACACTTTTGAATTTTCTTTTGCTTCGCCAACGCCCATATTGATTACAATCTTATCGAGCTTTGGTACCTGCATAACGTTTTTATACTCGAACTTTTTCATCATAGCATCTACGATTTCGTTCAAATATGTCTCTTTTAATCTTGCCATTCTAACAGTACCTCCTCTCTTTATTAATCAATCACAGCGCCTGTTTTTTTGGCATAGCGAACTTTTTCCTTACCATCCTCAACTTTGAAACCGATTCTGGTAACATCGCCATCAACAACGTACATTACGTTGGAAACATCGAAGAAAGCTTCTTCTTCAACGATTCCGCCCTTTGCATTTGACTGGTTAGGCTTAATATGCATCTTTACTTTGTTGATGCCCTCAACCTTAACTTTACCATCTTTTACTGCAAGGACCTTTCCTTCTTTTCCTTTATCTACACCGGCAATAACGCGAACGGTATCACCTTTTTTAATCTTTGATGTTGCCACTTGGGGACACCTCCTTATAATACTTCTGGTGCTAAGGAAACAATCTTCATGAATTGTTTATCTCTTAACTCTCTAGCTACCGGTCCAAAAATACGAGTTCCTCTTGGAGTCTTGTCATCTTTGATGATTACTGCTGCGTTTTCATCAAAACGAATATAAGAACCATCCGGACGACGAATCTCCTTTACTGTTCTGACTACAACCGCTTTTACAACATCACCTTTTTTAACAACTCCGCCTGGTGTTGCATCTTTAACCGTAGCAACGATAATGTCACCTACAGCGGCATATCTTCTAACAGATCCACCGAGAACACGGATGCACAATAATTCCTTTGCGCCAGTGTTGTCAGCAACCTTTAATCTGGTCTCCTGCTGTACCATAATAAATACTCCTTTCTGGCCACAAATTATTTTGCCTTTTCGATAATCTCAACAAGTCTCCATCTCTTGTCTTTAGACAAAGGTCTTGTCTCCATAACCTTCACTCTATCACCAATGTTGCACTCGTTGTTCTCATCATGAGCCTTTAATTTATAAGTTCTTTTTACGATTTTTCCGTAAAGTGGGTGTTTTACGTTGTCAACTACTGCAACAACGATGGTTTTATCCATTTTATTACTTACAACCTTACCTGTACGGGTTTTTCTAAGATTTCTTTCCACAACAATATCCTCCTTTCCTCAGCTTAGTTTGCTTTTCTCTCTTTGGACATTGCTGTCTGAATACGAGCAATGTTTCTTCTAACTTCTTTGATTCTGCTGGTATTATCAAGTTGGTTTGTTGCATTCTGGAATCTTAAGTTAAACAGCTCTTTCTTAGCAGCCACTAACTCATCGTTTAATTCAGCCATAGACATGTCTGCAATTCCATTCATAAATTCCTTAGTCTTCACTGCCCGCACCTCCTTCTAAATCTGCACGAGAAACGATTTTACATTTGATTGGCAGCTTATGCATAGCCAAGCGAAGCGCCTCTCTTGCGGTTTCTTCAGGCACACCGGAAATTTCAAACATAACTCTTCCCGGTTTAACAACTGCTACCCAGTACTCCAAAGCACCTTTACCTTTACCCATTCGAGTTTCAGCAGGTGTCTTTGTTACCGGCTTATCTGGGAAAATCTTAATCCAAACTTTACCACCACGTTTTGTATAACGTGTCATTGCGATACGGGCTGCCTCGATCTGATTGGAACGAATCCAGTGTGGCTCTGTTGCCACAAGTCCGTATTCACCATACGTAATCTTATTTCCGCGAGTTGCTTTACCTCTCATGGAGCCACGGAACTGTTTACGACGTTTTACTCTTTTAGGCATTAACATTATTTATCGCTCCCTTCCTTTGAACTAGCCTTAGCTGGTTTTTTACCTTTGGTTGGAAGTACCTCACCATGGTAGATCCATGTCTTAACACCAATCTTACCATAAGTTGTATTTGCTTCTGCAAATCCATAATCAATATCAGCACGAAGTGTCTGCAACGGAATATTTCCTTCACTGTAGAACTCTGTACGAGCCATATCGGCACCGCCCAAGCGTCCGGAGCAGGAAGTTTTGATTCCCTTTGCGCCAGCTTTCATAGCTCTTCCCATGCAGGATTTCATTGCACGACGGAAAGAAATACGATTCTCAAGCTGCTGTGCGATATTTTCTGCAACCAACTGTGCATCGTTATCCGGTCTTTTTACTTCTTTGATGTCAACAAGCACTTTCTTCGTAGAATATTTAGCAAGTTCACCTTTCAACTTCTCGATTTCAGCGCCGCCTTTACCGATAACAACACCTGGTTTTGCTGTGTATACCAAAACTTTTACGCGATCGTTTGTTCTCTCGATCTCAATTTTGGAAATACCGGCATGATACAATTTTTTCTTTAAAAATTCACGGATTTTATAATCTTCTACTAAGTTGTCGGAGAAATTCTCGTCATCTGCAAACCATCTGGATTCCCAGTCTTTGATAACGCCGACTCTTAAACCGTGTGGATTTACCTTCTGTCCCATCTTAATCTCCTTTCATTATCTTTCATTCAAGATGATGGTAATGTGGCACATTCTCTTCTCAATACGGTATGCCATACCACGAGCTCTTGGTCTGATTCTCTTCATTGTAGTTGCCTTGTTGGCAAAGCACTCATCAACGTAGAGATTTTCCGGGTCCATGCCATTGTTGTTCTCAGCATTTGCAATGGCAGAATTCAATAATTTCTTAATTACTGATGATGCATATCTTGGATTGTATTCCAAAATACCAAGTGCAGTCTGTACATCTTTGCCACGGATTGCATCCAATACGAATCCTGCTTTCTGAGCAGAAATTCTGGCATGTGACAGTTTAGCAGATGGTCTTGTATCTTTGTTCTGGTTTCTTTCTTTCTTAATCTGTGATCTATGTCCTTTAGCCACTTTTCAGAAACCTCCTTTCATACATTCATACATTGAAACTTTCATTTCTCAAAAACGTCCGTCATCCGCAACGTTTTAACCTCTCTTCTCGTCTTTTCCATGACCTCTGTAAGTTCTTGTGGAAACGAACTCACCAAGTTTGTGACCTACCATATCTTCTGTCACATATACCGGTACATGTTTTCTTCCGTCATGGACTGCAATCGTGTGACCCACGAAGCTAGGGAAGATAGTGGAACGACGTGACCAGGTTTTAATTACTGTTTTATCTCCGGATTCGTTCATGGCATCAATTTTCTTCAACAGATGCGCATCAGCGAATGGTCCTTTTTTTAATGAACGTGACACTACGTTTTACCTCCTTTATTTCGGTTCTGCGCCAAATTACTTGCTAAGCGCTTTACCATCTCTACGACGGATAATCATCTTATTCGACTGTTTATTTTTCTTTCTTGTCTTGTAACCAAGAGCAGGTTTGCCCCAAGGTGTACATGGTCCCGGACGACCAACAGGTGCTTTACCTTCACCACCACCGTGTGGATGGTCATTCGGGTTCATGACAGAACCACGAACTGTTGGGCGGATACCCATATGACGTTTACGTCCTGCTTTACCAATGTTTACAAGGTTATGCTCTGTATTACCCACCTGACCGATGGAAGCACGGCACACGATTGGCACCATTCTCATCTCGCCGGATGGCATACGGATAATTGCATATTTGCCTTCTTTAGCCATGAGCTGTGCACTTACACCAGCAGCACGAACAAGCTGTCCGCCATGACCAGGGTACATCTCGATGTTATGAATCTGTGTACCAACCGGCATATCTTTTAATTCCATGCAGTTTCCGACTTTAATTTCAGCTTCGGCACCGTTCATAACGGTCTGTCCTACTTTAAGTCCTACAGGAGCAAGAATGTATTTCTTTTCTCCATCTGCATAACAAATCAATGCAATGTTTGCTGTTCTGTTTGGATCGTACTCAATCGATTTAACGGTTGCCGGAATACCATCCTTATTTCTTTTAAAGTCGATAATTCTGTATTTTCTTCTAGAACCACCACCGTGATGTCTCACTGTGATTTTTCCCTGCGCATTACGTCCTGCATGCTTCTTCAAAGAAGTTGTCAGGGATTTCTCCGGAGTAGATGCTGTAATCTCTTCGAAATCGTAACCGCTCATGTTTCTTCTAGAAGGGGTATATGGGTTATAAGTTTTGATTCCCATTTGTTACACTCCTTTCGATTTAAAGTCCTTCAAAAATCTCAATATCAGCACTGTCCTCTGTCAATTGAACAATCGCTTTTTTCTTCTTTGCTGTCTTGCCAACTACCATACCACGTCTGCGTTTTTTACCATCCAAATTCATGGTGTTTACTTTCGCAACTTTGGTTCCAGGGAACATCTTTTCTACTGCCTCTTTAATCTGGGACTTTGTAGCTTCTGTATGAACATAAAATGTATATCTTTTATATTCCATACCAGCCATAGATTTCTCTGTGATAACCGGTTTATCAATAATGTCATAATATCTTAAATCTGCCATTATGCGTACACCTCCTCGATTGCTTTTACAGCGCTCTTGGTAATGACTACTGTGTCATACTTCAATACGTCGTAAACACTAATAGAATTGTTGTACACACCTCTTGCTGTCGGAATGTTTCTAACAGAAAGAATTGCGTTTGATGCATCACCATCAACTACTACCAACGCTTTTTCAGCTTTCAAATTACTAAGAATCTGCTTCATCTCTTTTGTCTTTGGAGCTTCCATATCAAGAGAATCTACAACGATAAGTTTTTCCTCATTTACTTTAGAAGATAAAACGGATTTCATCGCTGCTGCTTTTTCTTTTTTGTTCATTTTGAAAGAATAATCTCTCGGAACCGGTGCGAACACAACGCCGCCGCCTGTCCACTGTGGAGCACGGATGGAACCCTGTCTAGCATGACCAGTTCCTTTCTGTCTCCATGGTTTTCTACCACCGCCACGAACTTCAGAACGTGTCTTAGCTTTCTGTGTTCCCTGACGTTTATTAGCGAGCTGTAAAACAACCGCCATATGAACCAAATGCTCATTTACCGGAGCGGCAAATACGGAATCGTTCAAGTCGATTTTCTCTACTTCTTTGCCTTCCTTATTATAAACAGATACACTTGCCATCTGTGTCTTCCTCCTTTCCGAAAAGTTATGCCTTAACGGATTCTTTAATAATTACTGTTGATTTCTTCGGTCCCGGAACAGCTCCCTTAACCAGAATCAAATTATTTTCTGCATCTACGCGGACAATCTCAAGATTCTGAATAGTAACCTGTACTGCACCCATCTGACCAGGCATTTTCTTGCCTTTGAATACTTTACTCGGATCGGATGCCGAACCGTTGGAACCAGCATGTCTATGGAATTTGGAACCGTGACCCATTGGTCCGCGAGACTGTCCATGACGCTTAATTGCACCCTGGAAACCTTTACCTTTTGTCTTCGCAGTAACGTCAATTTTGTCACCAGCTTCAAAGATGTCTGCTTTAATTTCCTGGCCCAACTCATACTCTGCAGCATTCTCGAATTTAAACTCTGTGAGGAATCTCTTATTCTCGATACCTGCTTTTTCTAAGTGTCCTTTTACCGGCTTGTTCACTAATTTCTCGCGAACATCGCCATACGCTACCTGTACTGCTTCGTATCCGTCGTTCTCAACTGTCTTAATCTGAGAAACATATACCGGACCAGCCTGAAGTACGGTAACCGGTGTCAACACACCGTCTTCGTTGAAAATCTGTGTCATTCCAACTTTTGTAGCTACAATAGCTTTCTTCATTTCTTCTTTCCTCCTATAAAATCTACAGCGGATTGATTTTCTCAAACCAATCATCCTAGATGGTTACTGTTTTGTCCTGAACCGTAGACCGCATCATAACCATAGGTTCTTATTTCATTTTGATGTCAATTGCAACGCCTGCAGGCATTTCCAAACGGGAAAGTGCATCTACAGTCTTCTGTGAAGGTGTCAATACATCAATCAGTCTTTTGTGAGTTCTCTGCTCGAACTGCTCACGGGAATCTTTGTATTTGTGTACCGCTCTAAGAATGGTAACAACTTCTTTTTTCGTAGGAAGTGGCACAGGCCCACTCACCTTTGCTCCCGTTTTCTTTACAGTATCAATCAACTTAGATGCTGCAAAGTCGATCAACTGATGATCGTATGCCTTCAGGATAATTCTCATTTTCTGACTTTTTTTACTTGCCATAAAAAATAGTCGCCTCCTTTTCGTACTTTATTTGGTAATAGTACGACAAGTGGTGACTGTACACTCATCCGTGTGTGTCATATCGGTTCATTCAAAAATCCTCCCTATGGAGGCTTGACTCACACGTTTATCTGCTCCTTGGCAGAAAATATGTTACTGTACAGTGACTTGCCGTCAGGGTTTCCGGCCGAATTTGCTGATCTCGGCCTCTTGACATTCGCTCCACGGAAAAACCCACTAGATAGTGGCAACCTCACGCTTCATCGCTATCATGTCACAGCAAATATTAGTCTACCATACCTTTTTCCATAATGCAAGCACTTTTTTCACGAAAACTACAAGCCATGCAAAAAAGGTAAAAACAAATTTCGTCGGGAGCTCGCTCACGTAAGAAAATTTGTTTTTTAGCTTTTTTATAGGGCGACAGCCCGTGACCGAGCCGAAGCGGAGCGGAGGCGAGGTTGCATGGCTTGTAGTTTTCCGGAGGAGGTGCGCAATCCTCGGCGTTCCCCGCCAAATCCATGGCGTCCCACCCCCCATGCAACGCTTTTCCCTCTTTTTTCCCCTAAGCGTTGTCTATTTCGCTCGTTTCACGCCTCTTATCTCTCTTATTTCGTCAAATTACGCCCCCAAAGCAACTCTTTCTTCTATATTAATGCTCCAGCGTTGCTTTTGGAGCAACCTCTTTTCGTTCTCATGCAACTCTTTTTTACCTTAACACCAATTTAGGTTGCATAAGACAAGTTGCCAGCATTACTTCCATCTCTTTTACCCAGTAACATCGCGCTCACCAGTGATGGCAACTTGCTTTTGGCAATTTTCCCCCTACACCAAATATTCCTGAATATAACAATCCAGCACCCTGGTGTTCAACGGTGCGCTTGAACTTTCATGAAGCAATAAAACATCCCTGCCAATCAGCAATTGGTTCATCTCAAAGACATCCAGTTTTCGCAGAACCGCATTATAATAATCTTCATTATCCATCATTCCAAAATGCTCCAAATAATAAATCCTGCCGGTTCGCGAATTCATAACCGTAAAGTCCGGATAAAAGGTAACTCTCCGCCCATGCACCGTGAGTTCCAATGGCTTTTCATATTTATACACTACACCATAACGCCGTAAGTGGTCCGCTATAATTATCTCCGACTTCGAGCGCACACGCTCACCATTTGCCGTGAAGTATTCGCCAGTTACTTCCTCATCCATCGTTTTCGCAGCATAATCTTCATTTTCAAACATCTTAACTCTTTGTTCAATAGGAATAAAATCCGGAGTAAATAAAACTTGCTTACCTTCATGCATCTGAGAATACACATCTTCCAATTCAGAATCCGAGAAAAATTCAACTGCCTGTCTTCCAGCCTCAATCTTAGCATTTAATATAGGAAGTAACTTTTTATAATACCTATCTTTTGCCAGCATCCTCAACTTATCTTTTTCGCTTTTTTTCACATATCCCCCATTAAGATAATATTGAAATGCCCCTCGCACTTTCCGACAGATAAAATTACCACCATTTGATATCGTAACACTCTTTTCAGCCTTCCTGCGTACCTGTTCCAAAAACCATATACGCTCTCTAGCAAGACTCTTTAATTCATTTTCCAAACATCCACATCCTTTCTACACCAAACTCTACCTAATAAAATACACTTTAACACACATTTCAGGCATTTACCAGAATTATATACGACAAAAATCAGCGTATAACGCTCGCATCAGAAAAATTTCACTCGGTCCTCCCCTACAATAACCGTGCCGGTGCCTTTTGCAAGCCCATCCTCGTATAGATACAGTCCATCTTTGTAGACCTTTTCCACTCCATCCGGAATCACAAACTCATCGCCAATTAAGTATGCAAAATACATTATTTTACCATCCTTCGAATACAGCCATCCATTTTCATCGCTTTTATAATTAGGATTTGCCTCTGCCACATCAAATCCCATTTCATCACCATTTCCACTGTTTTCCCACACAACAGCATTTTTAGCAATATACTTCACGCTCGCCGATATTTGAACACGTCCTTCCTTATTGATTCGGATGCAATGCGTCCCAAGCCTTTCCAAATGTTCTGGCATATTTTTTTACCCGCTGCAAACCTCCTCTTTGTAATTAATTTGCTGCTTCTTTTGGTTTTCCGTACGCATCTTAATTTTATGCTTTTTTGCCCATTTTTCTGCGTAAGAGTGTTTTTTTACATAAAGAGTAACTTTATCTTTGCAATCCATGAATTCGTACTTGTATATTTTCTTTACACTGTCAGGAATTATAACCGTCTTTAAATTCGGACATGACACAAAAGCATCTTCAATCATTTCCAGCCCCTCTTCGATTTCTACATATGTAAGATAATTGGAAAATGTTCCTTCACTGGACCCCATCGTTAATGATCGAACTGTCTCTCCTTCATAGACTGCCGGAACAACGAGTTTACTCTTTCTCTTTAATTCCGTGTCCGAGAAAATTTTTAAACACCCATCAATAACCCACCAATCGTCTTCCGGAACTTTTTTGTTCCCAGGCGCGTCATTCTCCACTTCTGTCACAGTATTCTTTTGAGCGTTCTGCAAGTTCTGAGCATCACCTGAAAAATCAATAAGAAACAGGCATCCAATTCCCAGTATCAACGCGATAACAACAAAGATTATTATGATTCGTGAACTTCTAGCCATATAAAATTCCTCCCTACAAAATATGTTTCAGAATAAAAGGATTTTAAATTCATAAAATCCTTTATTCCAAAACACATTTACTAAAATTTACTTGCTTTGCTTTATTGTGTAACTAATCGTGTCAGCCAAAAAAGCAGTATAGCCGTTACCGCTTGGCTGCATAGAGCAGTTCCATGCCATGGCTTTATGATAATGTTCGCGATTTTCCGTGCTGCGATATCTTGTAACTGCAACTACTATTTTTTTCCCTGCTTCAACGGTTGTTTCCTTTGCTGATTTTTCTATTACACTATTGCTGTCAGCATACCGTCTGTTAACATAAGCAGAATAATAACGCTTGCTTTTTGCAATATTTGTAACGGTAGTACTTGCTGTATTACCATTTCCTTCTGCTTCCATTTTCGCAATAGTTTTTGATTTTGTGTATGTGTAATTCTTTCCATAATAATTAGGCAGCGACGCAGCAAAAGCAAGACTCGACACTACTAATGACAATATCATCGAACAACAAAATACCTTTTTAATTTTTCTGAACATTTTTATCTCTCCTTCTTTTTTACTTTACAGCTTTCTAGCTGTATCATATAATTAACTTGTTACTTTATGTATGCGTTCTTTTCGGTATTCCACTACCATATGAAAAGAACGCTTTTTTCAATCATTACTCTGTAAATCATATCTGAATACATTCTGTCACCTCCCTTACACGCTTATCATAGCATATAATCATCCAAAAAAACCAAAACCGGCACGAATAGTCATTTTTCATCCTTGAACGGTCAAAATCTTCTCCGTTTGAAGTATCTATTTACTATAACGTTTCAAACGGAGAAAATCTGACAAAATAATTTACTAAATTTTCTTTTGTTCCTTTTTCAGAAATTCCTTAAAACCTTCTGGTTCTTTTGGCTGATAAAACAATACATGACAATATTCAGAAGCAACTGGCGCCGCAAAAACTGCCATTGTACAAATCCCCTTACAAATTTTCTGAATTAATTTTTTGTGTTTGAAATACATAGTATTTTCCCCCTTTGTTATTTTTTTGCAGTATATCATATAATCTGACTTTTTTTCTTTTTCCGTGACGAGTGGTCAAAAATAAGGGACGAACGGCAATTTGACCGTTCGTCCCTTATTTTTAACCACTCGTCACATTTTTTCTGTTTATAACATTTTTTAGTATATACTAACATTCTACAAAAAAGGGGGAATCATATATGATACTTACAAAATGGTTAACACAAAAAATCATCAATATTGCCTTGGCAAACGATAAAACAGAAAAAAAAGATTTTTTCTTTTATTGCATTAACACATTATTAGAACAAATACTATTTGCCGTAACTATTCTATTGTTCGGCTTGCTTACAAATAAAATTACATCCTGTGTTCTCTTTCTCTTACTATTTACAGGGTTCCGACTAACCAGCGGCGGCTACCACGCATCGAAACAATGGATATGCACAATTCTGTCGTACATCTGTGCTATAGGAACACTTATTGTGTCACCATTGGTTCCCACTGGTCACCCTGTCATTTGGCTTACAATTTTTTCGGTCCTTGCCTTTATTATTGTTAAAACACCACTGGTAGACCACCCTAATAAACGCTTTACAGAGACTGAGAAGCAAATATTAAAAAAGAAAAATTATTTATGCATCAGTATTGTAACTTTTGCTGAAATTGTTTTTTGCTGTACAAATTGTACCATTTATTATAAACTTATTACCATAAGTTGTTTTATTACTGTACTTAATATCTTAGCAGGCATGTTCAAAAATAGGAAGGAGGCGTATTCATCATGTTATTTAAAGTAGCAATCTGCGATGACGAAGAAAAGGACATTCAGGTGATACAACGTTTTTTACATATTTACGAAATGCAGCATGACATTGATTTCGAAATCAATACGTTTCAAAACAGCACAAAACTTTTGGAAAAATATGATTCAGCAGGAAGATACAATATTCTCTTTTTAGATGTTGAAATGCCTAAACTAAGTGGTCTCGAAGTAGCGACACACATACGAGAAATTCCAGATAGAATGGCAAAAATTGTTTTTGTTAGTAACTTTCCGGAGTATATGCAAGACAGTTTTAATGTGGAGGCTTTTCACTATTTTCCAAAACCATTTCTTTTTGAAGATTTTGAAAAACTATTATTCCGCATTATTAAATCTTATCGCGAAAGTGAAAATGCTTCGTTTCTTTTGAAAGAAGATGGTGCAGAAGAAGTGATTTTTGCAGAAAATATTATTGCCATCCATTCTATTAATGCAAAAAAGAAACGGATACAAATTTTTTTAGAGTATAAAACAATCGAAGCCTATGGTATTTTATCCGAATGGGAGGAAAAACTAAATTCGGATTCATTTTTTTGTCCGTGCCGAGGATACTTAGTGAATCTGAACCGAATCCATTTCATTAAAGATAACGAACTGATTATGAGCAACAATGAAAAAATTCCCCTAAGTCGAAGACAAGAAAAAGAACTTCGGAGTATTTTCTCAAAGAAATTATTATCTATTAATCAAGTTCGTTAGAAGGGAGAAACGCATGCTAGATATCATCTGCTCAATATTTGATATGGCATTAATAATTATATTTTTTAACGCCACTATGAAAAAAAGAAGGGAGGCTGTTCCTTTTTGGCTTTTTCTTTTTATTTTCGCTTGCATAGAAGGACTTCTTGGCTTTTTAGCCCAGTTTCTTTCCTATGCCAAGCAAAACCATTCTTTTTATATAATAGCCGGAATCAGTTTGCTTTCTCTATTTGCTCTATCCTTTTTATATGAGGGAAAGTTTGTTCATCGTATTTTCGCTGCTATTACATTTCAGCTATTTGCAACTTTAGCAGAAGTCTTTACGTTTTTATTCATTAAGTTGTTTCCTGTAGAAACAAGCGAAAAGCTTCTTGGAAATCCAGTTGTCTGCTCAATTGTATCGAAATTATTTTTATTCCTTATCATTATGATTACAAATATCGTTTTTTTGAAAAGGAAAAAAATTTTTTCCTTTCAATACACATTATTAATATGTATTATGCCACTTGTTTCTATCATAATCATGATGACAATACCGGATCAATTTGAAATGGTATCAAATCCATTTTCATTGTCCTTTATTGGTTCTGCTGGTTTGCTATTTATCAATGTTGTAAACTATTATCTGTTAGACAATATTTTGAATGTGAACCGTCTCCAAAAAGAAAAAGAGCAGTTGAATCAGCAGCTTGCTTTTCAGTCAACAAAATACCAGCAGATTTCTACAGCATACCGTAACACACGAAGTTTAATGCATGATACCAAAAAACACTATTTTTATATAGAAGAATGTGTAAAAAAAGGCAACTACGATGTCATTGAAGACTATTTAAAAAAATCTATGGAAGACATTGAACAATCCTATAACCGTATAAATACAGGAAATTTGGTTATTGATGCCTTTGTAAGCAATCATATGTCAATTGCCGAAAAAGAGAACATTGAATTTCGGACGGACATCCAGGTAAGCCTGTCTAACATTCAAATCGATGATTATGACTTTAGTATCATTTTGGGCAATCTGCTAGACAACTGTCTGAATGCCTGCCGTGAAATTCAAGTGCCGGCTCCGAGACAAATTGAAGTATCCATCCGTACCACTAGTAAAGAGCTTTTACTGCACATTTCAAATACCTTGTCTCATCAAGCAAAAGAACATGAAAAAGATGAAATGGTACACGGATACGGAATCACAAATGTGGAAAACATTACGTTAAAATACTATGGTACCTATGTCTACTATATTGAAAGGGATAGGTATCATGCTATTGTATCCATTCCATGTAATATCATGATATAACGCCGTTTATTTTTCCGAACTCGGCAGATTTACCCGGAAAAACCGTCGCAAAAACTGTTTCGCATTAAACGGAACAATCGGATAAATATAGCTTTTTCCGCTGATTGTCCGGTTCGTCACAATCAAAACAACTACCAGCGCTGTACCGGCAAGCAGCCCCCACGGACCAAATGCGGCGGTAAGACAAATCAAAATAATCCGCATGAACTTCAGCGCATAACCAAGTTCCAAACTGACCTGTGTGTAATTTGCCACGGCCACAAATGCCATATACAGCATGATTTCGGCATTGAACCAGCCGGAACTTACCGTATAATCACCCAATATAATACCTGCCACGACACTAAGCGGCGTGCTCAGCATATTCGGAGTATTCACGGACGCTAGTTTTAATCCATCAATGGCGAACTCCAAAATCAGCATTTGCAGGAAAATGGGGACATTCACCGGGTCATTAATCTGAATAAACTTTAAGGACTCTGGAAGCCACTCCGGATGCATAATAAAAAGTAAAAATACCGGCGTCATGAAAACAGCAAGAAAATCAATGACCATTCGCGACAGCCGCAGGTAAGTTCCTGTCACAGGAGGAAAATAATAATCGTCCGCATCCTCGACAATATCAAAAACCGATGTCGGTAAAATCATGGCAGATGGCGAATTATCCACTAAAATTGCCACACTTCCCTCCAATATACTGGCTGCTGTGACATCCGGACGTTCCGAAAACTTGAATTTCGGAAACGGATTATACCACTTGTGCTGATATAAACATTCTGCAAGACTCTGCTGATTCATGGAAAGAGAATCAATCTCAATCGCGTCAATCCGCTTACGAATGTTGTTTAACATTTCCGGCTCCACACGGTTACCCATATAAGCAATTACGACATCTGTCCGTGAACTTTTTCCTACTGTATGCATTTCCATCACAAGGTCCGTAGAACGAATTCTTCTTCTGACCAATGCCGTATTATACACAACGGTTTCCACAAAACCATCTCTGGAACCGCGCATTACTTTATCTTTTTCCGGTTCGTCGACCGAACGTGCCGGATATGTTCGAAAATCCATTGCGAGCAGTTCACAGTATCCATCCACCATTAAAAGCGGAACACCCGATAAGCACCTCTGAATCAAATCATTTTCTGTCCGCACTAAATCAATCTCACCATACGGCAATTTTTCATTTAAAAAATCATGCGCTGTTTCCGGCATTTCCTCCGGTTTAATTTTATAGAGAAATTCTAATACCTTCTCCATAATTTCGTCTTTACAGAAACCGTCAACAAAATAAAAACAAGCCTTTTTACCACCAATAATCACCACCCGGTACAGCAAATCAAAGCTTTTATCAATCTGCAAAAGTTCATCAATCCGCTGTTTATTTTTGCTAAAATCCTTTGAAAATTCTGTTCTCTGCGACATAATCACCTCCCAAAAAGATTCTTTCTTCTAATAGGGTTGACAAGAAACTATGTTTTTATGTATGATAGTTGGGAATCAATTAAAATACACAGGAGGTGTTTGATTGTGGATGTACCACAGGACCCCATTATTTTAGTTAGTTTTGTAAATACAAAATTACGGGATCAATTTGCAACTTTGGAAGAATTGTGCCAGACATATGAACTGAATCAGGCAGAGCTTTGTCAGACATTGGATTCCATTGACTACCAGTATGATGAAACAACCAACCAGTTTGTCTGATACTTTAGGAGCTTGCCATGAACATAGAAAATATAACATTAAATCATTCCATAACAATTGATGAATATAATAACCTTCGTGCAAGCGTAGATTTTATTACCATAAGAGAAAATCGCGCCCGCATCGCCCTCGACCATTCACTCTATACCCTGATTGCCAGAGAGAACGGACGGCCTGTGGGCATGGCGCGTGTTGTCGGAGATGGTGGGTACGTCTATTTTATCTGCGATGTCATTGTGCGTCCATCGCACCAGTCGCAGGGACTTGGACGATATATTATTGAGCATGTTCTTTCCTGGCTGGAAAGTCAGGTGGATGAGGGAGAGACCATTATGGTAAATCTCATGTCCGCATTGAACAAAGAACCTTTTTACGAAAAACTTGGTTTTCACACACGACCGTTTTCAGACCATGGCTCCGGTATGAGCCGCTGGATTTCCCGCTAGGTTCGTTCCCGTTCGATGAGTTCTTCGCGTACCGCTTTCAAAATGGTTAGAGAAACCGGCCCCAAAATCACACCGCCGATGCCAAATAATTCGATTCCGGCGTACACGGAAATAATCAGATACAAGGGTTTAATCCCCACTTCTTTTCCAATCAGTCTCGGTTCTAAAATTTCTCTCAAAAATGTAACCACGCAAAAAAGAGTTGTAACAATTGCTGCATCATAATATCGTCCGCCAATGACACTTAATACCGCCCATGGAACCAATACCATGCCGCTCCCAAGCACCGGAAATGCATCCAGTAAAGCAATTCCAATCGCAAGAAGTATCGCATAATCATTTCCCATGAAATAAAAACCAAGTGCCAAAAGTGCCGCAATAATGAATAACAATAGTGACTGCGCTTTGAGATAAGCAAGTCCGGCACCACGCAGTTTTTGCACAAACGGGCGTAGCCTCCCACGCACCGCAGGCATTTTGTCATCCAGCAAAATTAAAAGCACCGACAAAAAGAAAATAAACAGAGAACTAATGGCTCCAATTCCCTTTTTTACGAGAAAAATGGCACACCCGGACAATTTAGGAAGTAAATCCGTGCCAATTTTCTGATAAAGCCCTGCTGCCTGACCCTCTAAATAATCAAAACTGCTTCCATCCGCAAGCTCCAGCATCCGGTCGCAGTGACTGCACATTTTTTCAAGCATTCTTCCGCAAATCTGCCCATAAACCGGTATTTTCTGCAGCAGCATCATTCCCTGACTAATAATTAATGTAATGATATAAACACTAAATCCCCCTAAAATCAACAGCGTAAAAAAGACAACTAAAAAAATACTGACTTTCCGCCTCCATTTTAATTTATTTACCAGAAATTGTATCATTGGCGATACCAGTTTTGCAAAAAAATAGGCAAGTACAAAGGGAAGCGTCAACGGAAGCAGAAATCGAAAAGAAAACCACAACAAAATCGTAAGGCCAATTAAAATCAAATGTCTTGTTTTCATGCCACACCTCCCGTAAATATAAAAAGCAGCAGACCATACGGCCTGCTACCTTAGTATCTTCGATTTTTAATTTTTTATCCCTGAAATTAATTGGCGCGGAACCGGTATCCAACACCCCAGATGGTCTCAATATACTCCGGATTGGATGTATCCTGCTCAATTTTTTCACGAATTTTTTTGATATGCACGGTAACGGTGGCAATATCGCCAACCATGCCATTTTCCCCAATCGGACCTACATCCCAGATTTGCTGGAACAGCTCTTCTTTCGGGAATACACGATTTGGATTTTTTGCCAAAAAGTAAAGCAAATCAAATTCTTTGGAAGTTAAATTTTTCTCTTCACCACGAACAAATACACGACGAGCGGTACGGTCAATCTTTAAATCACCAACCTCAATCGTCTCATTCTTTGCTGTCTTCTCAGATGATTTCTCCGTCAAAGACTCATAACGGTTTATATGTGCTTTCACACGTGCCACCAATTCACTCGGACTGAATGGTTTTGTCATATAATCATCTGCACCAAGTCCTAATCCATGGATTTTATCAATATCTTCCTTTTTTGCCGAAACAACAATGACAGGTGCCAAATACTTTTCTCTGTATTTGCGGCAAATTTCGAATCCGTCCTGTCCCGGAAGCATTACATCAAGAATCAGCAAATCGTACTCTCCGCTCATTGCTTTTGCTTCGCCCTCAATGCCGTCGGTCTCAATCGTAACCTCAAAATCACTAAGCTCCAAATAATCTTTTTCCAACTCAGCAATCGGTAATTCATCTTCAACAATAAGTATTTTCTTCATACTGGCCCTCCATTCTACTAATCCTATGCTATCATATTTTTTTCTTTTCGTCTACTTTCTTTGGCAAAGAAAAAGAAATTTTCGTCCCTTTCCCCTTTTCGCTTTCCGCATAAATCTGTCCGCCATGGTCTTCAATTATCTTTTTTGCAATCGCGAGACCAAGTCCGGTTCCTCCGGTTTTTGAATTTCTGGAACTGTCGGTTCGGTAAAAACGTTCAAAAATCAGCGGCAGTTCATCTTTCTCGATTCCCGAACCATTATCGGTAATTCGAACCCAGACCATTTTCCCGGCATCCTCAATATGAAGAAATATCATTCCCAAATCTTTATCAATGTATTTGTATGCATTTCCAATTACATTATAAAAAACTCGTTTTATCTTTTCCTCATCAATATAAAGGCACGTTCCCTTTTCCACATCATTTCGATATAAAAAATCAATCTTTCTGGTTTCCAAGTCAAGCGACAAATTGCTCATACACCGGCTGATGTATTCATCAATTTCGACACCTCCTTTTTTATATTCAATTTCTTTATTATAAATTTGAGCAAACAACGACAACTCATTTACCAGATTTGCCATGTCATCTGCTTTATTTCTTATGGTACTGATATACTTGTTCATGCGGTCAGGGGTTGCCGCCACTCCATCTAATATTCCCTGGGCATACCCGCGTATCGCCGTTAAGGGTGTTTTTAAATCATGTGTAATATTGCTTAGCATTTCCCTCATGACAAGTTCAGATTCTTCTTTTTTTTCATCCAACTGCTTCTGTAATTCATCCACCTGTTTGGAAAAACGCTTCTTATGAATGGTTATGGAAATAATATTCTGAAGCCCCAAAACAACAAGGCAAATGATAAAAATGTGAATTGCCATAGTTCTCCTCTTTATCACTTTTTATTCTTTATTTTACCGTCTGTTTCTATCATAACATAAAAAAATAAAAATGTGTAAAACTTTATCATTTTTTATCATTTTTTCCAACTTGACGATATTTTACTGTTATAGTAGAATAAGAATGTTATTTACGTATGAATTTGAATGGAGGAAACCATGGGTAAGATACTTTTTACTTCTGAATCGGTAACCGAGGGACATCCGGACAAAATCTGTGATCAGATTTCCGATGCCATCTTGGATGCTATGCTCGCACAGGACCCGATGAGTCGTGTTGCCTGCGAAACAGCAGTCACTACTGATTTAGTTTTAGTTATGGGTGAAATTACATCCAATGCAACGGTTGACATTGAAGCAATCGTTCGCGATACAATCTGTAAAATTGGTTATGACGATGCCGCAAAGGGCTTTGACGGAAAAACCTGCCAGGTTAAAATTGCACTGGACAAACAGTCTTCCGACATCGCAATGGGCGTCGACAAAGCATTAGAAGCGAAGCTGACGGACTCCGAAATTGAATCGGAAGGTGCCGGCGACCAGGGTATGATGTTTGGTTACGCAACAAACGAAACCGACGATGATTATATGCCATATCCGATTTATCTGGCGCACAAATTGTCCCGCCAGCTTTCCAAAGTCCGCAAAGACGGAACGCTTTCCTACCTGCGCCCGGACGGCAAGTCACAGGTCACGGTAGAATACGACGAAAATGGAAACCCACTGCGTTTGGATGCTGTTGTTGTTTCATCGCAGCACAGCGAAGATGTTTCCTGGGAACAGATTCAGAAAGACATCCGCAAATATGTCGTAGATGCTGTTCTCCCTGCGGAATTAATTGACAAAGATACAAAATTCTATATTAACCCAACCGGTCGTTTTGTAATCGGCGGACCAAACGGCGACAGCGGTTTAACCGGTCGTAAAATCATTGTCGATACTTACGGTGGCTGGGCACGCCACGGCGGTGGCGCTTTCTCCGGAAAAGATCCGACAAAGGTTGACCGTTCAGCTGCATACGCAGCCCGCTACGTTGCCAAAAATATCGTAGCTGCCGGTCTGTGTGACCGCGCAGAAATCCAGTTGTCCTACGCAATCGGTGTTGCTTCACCAACTTCCGTACGCATTGACACATTTGGCACCGGCAAATTACCGGAAAGCAAATTAGTCGACATCATTGCCGAGAACTTCGATTTGCGTCCGGCCGGCATCATCCAGATGCTCGACCTCAGAAAACCAATCTATTCCCAGACTGCTGCCTATGGCCACTTCGGCCGCAGCGACTTAGACCTTCCTTGGGAGAGATTAGATAAAGTCGATGTTTTGAAAAAATATCTGTAATTACCGGATAAAATAAAAATCTCCGGCTTATGTTGCATAAGCCGGATTTTGCTCTCATAGTTAAATGGATATAACAGCCCCCTCCTAAGGGGCAGTTGTAGGTTCGATTCCTACTGGGAGTACTCGCGAAGTCAAAAAGCCATGCAGAGAAGAGAAGTTTAACACCATTCAAGCTTGCTTGAATTTGGTGTTATGACTTCTCTTCTCTATAGAGCGCATGCCCGTGGGTCAAGTGCGAGGAACGAGCACTTGAACTAGCATAGCTTTCTATTCAACATATTTTCTTTCTCCATTTGGATATTCTATATATGCTCTTTTTGTATCCATATCATAACGTGCAATTGGTTTCTTACAAACCTTTGCCCTATGAAGCGCGGCTTTTACTGCCTCCTCTGCTCGATAGTCCATTTCTGCATCCGATTCAGAAATAAAGTCGCGGTATTCTTCAGGTGGAACCACCTTAACTGTCATACCATTGGAAAGCGTAATTTTATACAATTGAGCGCACCCCTTTCCTTACATTACTTCTCTTTCCATTTTGCAAACACTTCTTCATGTGTATACCTTTCGGCTGTTTCTTCTGCCATTCTATCCGCAACATCCAACGCATCTTCTATTGATTCTGCAAAACAACCACTCGATTCTCCCCCTAAACATTCAACTGATTCATTCATAGAAGCACCTTCCTTCTATTTCTAGTACATCACATTACACTACAAAATGTCAAGTTTTTCATTATCATTTGAATAAAATTTTGCTAAAAAGGAGCAAAGAATTAAGTCTAAATCCGTTTTATAAGGATTTGTATGTGTTTGCGTCCCAAAATGATAGTTTTATTATACAAATCTCTCATTTATAAATAAATGGCAAAATGAGCGGATTAATCAGCTCTATTTTGCCATTTTTGCAAGATAAGCATAACGGTCAAAAAATATCCGCATGCCCAAAACACACATGGAATTTACTTTTATTTCCTAAACATATTCAAAGATACCTTGAATAGCATCCGATATATTAACCATCTCTGAAATTGGCAATCTGTCCACTTTTTTGTAACCGCGAAATGACATATCTAGCAACGCCAGTTTTTCACACTGTATATAGCCTTCATTTTCTTCTGTAGACATCCATATATGAAGTGGACCCGCAGTCGAATTTTTAATAATCGGACATCCAATTATTTCACCGCTTGTATTAAAAAAATCTTTGCTAACCACCAATACAGGATGTTTTATTTTTTCAATCTTAAGAATATCTCCTTGGTGTAAAGACGCCATTACCACACCTCTCTTCCAACCGGTTCGCCCCAATCATATTCGCCGTCAAGCATTAACTTTCCATCGTATTCAGCAGCTCTGTCTTCCAACGTTTTATGCCGAAATTGTCTTGCCAAAGTAATCACCCCATCTGATACCTCAACATCCAAGAATTCATTTAATTTGATTCCCGCACTTTTCAACACTTCTTTGGATAAACGAATCCCTTGACTATTTCCCCATTCCTTCACTTGTGCCTGCATATAGATTCCTCCTTACATTTGGTATATACATAGTGTATACCAAACAACAAAAAATATCAATAAGTTTGTCGGTATACTCACACGTATATTCGCCTTGCTAATATATTGCTCCTTTGCTAATACAGCTACCAAAAAAATCGCATCAAAGTTCTCCTAAGCGGTAGGTCGAAGGTTCGAAACCTCTTGGGAACGCTAAAAGCCGTTGGTTTGAAACTTTTTAAGTTCTGCACCAACGGTTTTCTTTTTACAAAGAGTCGAAAAACACAGAAACCCGGAATGGATTTCTGTGCAATATTATTTCTAGGTTACTATGTTCCTTTGCGACAGGACGTTTGAAGAACGTCCTTCATAAGGCTGTGGCATGTTAAATCCTCTTTCTTAAATTCGCAAATACTTCTTTGGCAGGTTTTGATTCATTTGCTTTTGCCTGTAAAAGTCCTTTTTCCATCATTGAATTAAATTGAGCGTCTGATAATTCATCTCTTGTTTCAATTGTTTTAGGAAGATTTAAAGCGAAAGGAATTCCGTTGTTTGCAATTACTTGTCTATAGGTCATGTCAATAAAGACAGAAACAGGTATGCCTAACTTTTCTAAAATGGCTTCTGCCGATTCTTTGATATCCGGTTGAATTCTTGCTGTTACATTTGCTGTTTTTGTTGCCATAATAAGCACCACCTTTCAACAACCTGCAAATAACAGATTAGCAGACAAATCTATCAACCCTTATTTATCATTTCCGCTATTTTTAAAGCAACATAAAATTTGTCAAGATTATGATTCGCATCATGTAATCCTTCAGAAGTATATTCCAACTGGTCAACAATATCACCTGTTACCAAAAAATCATAAAGTTCTATATTATAAAAATCACATACAGCCTGCATACCTGCAAGTTCCATTTCAACTGCAATACAGCCCTCCGATTTTCTTTTTTCAACAAGGTTCCGGGTTTCTCTGTATATCGCATCTGTAGTCCATACTTTTCCCATTACATACGGCAACTCTAATGCTTTAAAAATATTTTCCATAACCTCCGCATTTTTAATTTGTATATAATCTTTCGGAGATGCATAATGGTAAGACATTCCCTCATCTCGATATGCTTCGTATGGAATAACATATTTCCCCTTTGTTGTCTCTTTATCAAGTGAACCCGCAGAACCAAACAAAATGAATTTTTTGGCACCTGTCATCCAGTTTACCTCAATAATATCTGTTCCCGAAAGAGATGCACCAATTTCAGAAAGATAAAAAGCTATCTTTAGATTATTTACGTCCAATAGATAAACAGGCTTTATTCTATTAGCCGCTTTCATCTCACCAATCTTTTCATTTTCAAAAAGTTTCAAAACAGCTGGAAATATCTCTCTTGAAAATGTTGCTATTGCAATATCGCAGATTTTCCCCTTTTCTCCAAAAAAAGACGATGGTGTTATTATAGCTTCACTTTCCATATCAAATGAATCACTTATCATTTTTATACAACACCCCCCTCCTTATATCATTAACAACCTCTTGTGCATCCCTATATCTTCCAGCATTAGCCTGTTGGCGAGTAACATATTGAACCTTTACCAAGTTTTCTTCTGACAATCGTTCCATCATGTCAACTGTTGCTTCTAGTGTACTCATAATAAATCACCCACCTTCAAATTACTAAATATATATTAGCATTATATCTCAAACAATTACATTTCTCAACATTTTAAGAGAAAGAAAAAGATTTTCCAATTCTGTCTGAATTTATTTTAAGCTTCAAATTTCAAAACCACTAACTTTCCCCCCAGCATACACTTTTGCACCTTTTTCTTTTTTAATCGTATAAACAAACTTACTGAAAGAACATACCTTGTGGAAAATAGCAAGACACGCTCTGTCACATATGCGACACGAATCGTGTCATCTTTCTATTACATTCTGATTAAAGCAATACAATTCAATCACTTTCATCATCTCCTCTCTCATCCATCCAGTAGTCATAAGCTTCCTCGTACCCATAATCATATGCCTCTTCACTTTCATCATCCCCAAATTCATCATATGCAAATTCTTCTACATAATCAGAAGCATAATCATCCGGATCATCGTAATCCTCAACACCATTTGTTATCTTTTGATTTACTTGCGGTTTTTGCGTTGGATAGTAGCTTGTACGGTCACTATCAGACGAACTGGTATCATCCGAATCGGTGTCGTCATGCTGAGCCGATGAACTGCTCTTGCCTCTTGAACTGCCAAAAACTCTCGAATCATATGATGAATGAGAACCCAAATAATTATAATCATAAGATGAACCTTTTTTTCGGTTCGCCTTATAGCCCTCTTCCGATACAAACCAAGTTCCCGGAAGAAGACACACCGCTATAATTATCGCAGTAATTTTTACAGCCTTCCGAATTTTTCTCATGCGTTCCTCATTACCTCCATTGGCTTTATGGAATGTAATTCGGTTTGTAATTATAAACACATCAATTACCGTACAAATAAGTGCCATAATTAAAATTGGAAGTGGTTGATGCACATCATTTACTACACTTAGAAATGCCACAATCGGCATTTCAATTAAAATAAAACCAAATATCAATAATAAAAATGTCATATGAAACCCTCCCTTCTCTTGTATGTTCTTAAGATTATCTCCTTACTGTCAACAAGATTATAACGCCTCTCGTTGTACTATATTCCGTACACCTGTCCATCTGTAACCGCCCCATTGACCTAACTCGCAAAAGCTTCTCTTGCGGTCAACCAAAATCCTGCATTCCTTTGACCTATTTCCACTTTTTTTCTAATTAAGTCAACTTTTACAATATATTTGTTGACCTAAATTTGGATTATCTTAAATACAGTCATTCACCTTGGTCATTTTTGATGACCTATTTAATAAAAAGCGACCTTTAAGTCAACTTTTATCTATAAAACAGTTGACTTGATTTGCTATTTTTCAAAATCAGGTCAACTAATCATAAATATCGCCCACAAAAAATTCTAATAACAGATTTTGCATTTCGTTCCACCTTGTTTCTTTGCTCTATTTAATCTCCTTTCCAATTCTACTCCTCCGCCCAGGCAAGCGCACAGCGTACGGCACGCTTCCATCCGGCTAATTTTTCATTTCGCAATTCTTCCGACATATCTGCCGCAAACGTTTTAGATAGTGCCCAGTTTTTACGGATATCGTCCACATCTTCCCAGTAACCTACGGCAAGGCCCGCCAGATAAGCAGCTCCCAGTGCGGTTGTCTCTACACACTCCGGTCGAAGCACATCAACACCTAGTACATCGGATTGAAACTGCATTAGAAAATTATTATTCGATGCCCCACCATCGACTTTAAGACTGACAATATCGACACCAGATTCCTGCTCCATAATTTTCAAAATATCGTAAGTCTGATATGCCATCGCTTCTAGGATAGCACGCACAAAATGCTCCTTTTTACAGCCTCTTGTCAACCCTACAACCGTTCCTCTTGCGTATGGATTCCAATACGGGGCACCCAATCCGGTAAATGCAGGAACCACATAGACACCATTCGTATCTTCCACCGCATTGGCAAATGCCTCTGTCTGAGCAGCATCTTTCACTAACTCCATCTCATCACGCAGCCACTGCACACCTGCGCCAGCCACAAAAATACTACCCTCCAGCGCATATTGAATCTTATTTTCAAAACTTGCTGCAATCGTAGTGAGCAGGCCATTTTGGGAATTTACCGCTTTTTCTCCCGTATTCATCAACAAAAAGCAGCCAGTTCCATAAGTATTTTTCACTTCCCCCGGCATAAAACAGCACTGTCCAAACAAAGCCGCCTGCTGGTCTCCTGCTGCCCCGGCAATCGGAATTTTCTCGCCGAGCAGACTCAAATCCGTGCATCCGTAAACACAGCTGGATGGCCGAACCTCCGGAAGCATAGATTTTGGAATATGAAAATAATCTAAAATATTCTCATCCCAACGCAAATTATGAATATCAAACATCATCGTTCTGGACGCATTTGTGTAATCAGTTACATGAACAGCACCCTTCGTCAAATTCCAAATCAGCCAGGTATCCACCGTTCCAAAAAGCAAATCACCTGCTTCTGCTTTCTCCCTCGCTCCTGTAACATGATCCAATATCCACGCAATTTTCGATGCAGAAAAATAAGCATCCGGAATCAGACCCGTCGTCTTTTGCACATAATCAGCCAGACCTTCTTTCACCAGTTTTTCAATGTCATCTGCTGTTCTTCGGCACTGCCACACAATCGCATTGTAAATAGGCTGTCCGGTATACCGGTCCCAGACGATCGTCGTCTCTCTTTGATTCGTGATGCCAATCCCCGCTATATTTTCGCCGGTTACACCAATTTTACTCATCGCCTCTGTCGCAACAGATAACTGTGATGCCCAGATTTCCATAGGGTCATGCTCCACCCATCCCGCATGAGGATAAATCTGTTCAAACTCTTTCTGTGCCATGCTGCAGATATTTCCCTGCTTGTCAAACAAAATACAGCGTGAACTTGTCGTTCCCTGGTCCAGTGCTAACACATACTTTTTCATGTATAACCTCCCCATATTATTTTTTAATTACATCCGCATACTCTGGATATTCTGCAAGAAATTTATCGATAATGGAACAATGGCTCCAAAAGTGCATTGGATACACCTGCTTTGCTTTTACCTTTTGAAGAAAATATAATATTCCATCCGCATAACGTCTTTCCTGCCTTGGATCCAGTGGAACAAACGCAACATCCAGTGAAATATTTTTCATTTTATCAATCTCATGCCTGTACATCCCTGTCATTTGCCGGTTTTCCCTCTCCGATGCAGAATCAAACACCCAGTCATGAAGGTCTCCCGCATGATAAATCTTTCCTTCCCCGCAAGTAACGAGATACGCTACGCCGGCATCTGTTGAATGAAATGTATCCACCAAAAAATCTGCCTCAATTTCATAATGTGCATGAAATCCGGCTTTTAAAACAGGAATTCCATCCGGATATTTTTTCTCCTTAATATCCTTTGCAAGAATCGCAAGTTTCGGTACAATCCCCTGTTGTTTCAAAAGTTCAAATACTTTTGGTTCATAATGATCCTGATGTCCATGGCTGGCGAACACATATACCGGTTTATCCGGATTTAACTTCGGCAATTCTCCTTTATAATAATCAAATATAAAATACCGTTTGGCTGTCTCGACTAAAAAACCACTATGAAAAATCCTTGTAATCTGCATGCACCTTTCTCCCTCGTTTCTTTGCAAATTATTATACCATTCCCCTTTTCTATGCGCAAATCTAAAGCAGAAAAAACTTCCATGGTTTACACATATTTTTAGTGTGTTATAATAAATTTACATCACAAAACCACATTGGAGGCCATCGTATGAAAGTTGTCGTTGCCATGGATTCTATGAAAGGCAGTTTAAGTTCTTTAGAGGCAGGAAATGCCGTTTCGGAAGGAATACACCGCGTATTTCGCGATGCAGAGGTAACTGTCTGCCCTCTGGCAGATGGCGGAGAGGGAACGGTAGAAGCCCTTACCCTTGGAATGAACGGAACAATCGAAAAAGTCAATGTCACAGGACCGCTTGGCTCCATGATAGAGGCTTCTTATGGCAGAATTGCAGAAAGCAATACGGCAATTATTGAAATGTCCGCAGCCGCGGGAATCACGTTGGTAAACGAATCCGATAGAAATCCGCTTCACACGACAACATATGGTGTTGGGGAGCTGATAAGAGATGCGATAAAAAAGGGATGCCGCAAATTTATTGTTGGTATCGGGGGAAGTGCGACCAACGACGGAGGAATCGGTATGCTCGAGGCTCTCGGCTACGGCTTTTTAGATGCCGATGGAAAACAAGTTCCATACGGAGCAAACGGACTGGCCTTAATAGAAACGATAACCGATGAGCATGTTATGCCAGAACTGAAAGAATGTAAATTTAGAATTGCATGCGATGTAACAAATCCGCTGTGTGGCGCTAATGGATGCAGTGCTGTTTTTGGTCCACAAAAGGGTGCAACACAAACGATGATTCCCAAAATGGATACATGGCTTATGAATTATGCAAAAAAGACAAAAGAAAAATATTCCGGCGCCAATCCAAATCAAGCAGGTACCGGAGCAGCCGGAGGACTTGGATTTGCATTTTTATCTTATACAAATGCCGTTTTAGAATCCGGCGTTAAAATTATTCTTGAAGAAACCAAGTTAGAATCATTTATAAAAAATGCAGATTTTGTAATAACCGGTGAAGGACGATTAGATGGACAGACAGTAATGGGAAAGGCACCGATTGGCGTAGCAGAAATTGCAAAAAAATACGAGAAAAAAGTTCTTGCTTTTGGCGGATGCGTCGCAGAAGATGCCACATTGTGTAACCAATATGGCATCGACGCATTTTTCCCTATATTGCGCACGGTAACAACGCTGAAAGAAGCGATGGACTTTAACCATGCAAAAGAAAATTTAAGTGCTGCCGTTGAGCAGGTTTTTCGGTTGATTCAGAGTTTTAAGTAAACTTACACCCTTCCTAATTCGCCCCTTCTTCCAATCCATCCTTAGGTAACTTACGCAAAAACACAACAGCAATTGGCATTGATATGGCAGATGCCAGAATATCCGTAGCCGGCTGTGTCCACTGAATCCCCCGTAGCCCAAAAAGCGTGCCAAGAATTAATAAAACCGGAATATAAATTGAACCGCTTCTAAATGTCGCTAAAATCGTTGCTCTCCCTGCTTTACCAATTGATTGGAACAGCATATTGGCACAGACACTAAAGGGAACTGCCACCTGTGATGCACATTGAATCACAAGCGCATAACACGCAATATCATATGCATCCTGATTGGATAAAAACTGCATGATAATCTCGCTGCGAAAAACAAACACCACTCCTGTAAATACTACCATATTAGCCAGTCCAAAAAATAAGGTAAACCAAAACGCCTTGCGCAGCCTCGTATATTTTCTTGCTCCATAATTGAACGACGAAACCGGTTGAAATCCCTGACCAATTCCAAGTGCCACACTGAAAATAAACATAAAAATTCGCGATACAACACTCATCGCAGCAATTGCCGCATCTCCATAAACAGCCGCTTGCGCATTCAATACCATCGTAGAAATACTTGCAAGTCCCTGGCGCACCATACTTGGAAAACCGGACGCAAGAATACTTCCAAAGACACTTGCTTTCTTCGTAAAATACCGAATGGACAAACTGCTTTGTGTCTTACCGCACAACAAAAAATATAGTAAAATACCAAAAGATATATACTGTGAAATCATAGTCGATAAAGCAGCACCACGAACTCCCATGTGAAGCCCAAACATGAAAAATGCGTCCCCAGCCATATTCAACACGCCACCGGATACCAGACCAACCATCGCAAGACTTGCATAACCCTCATAGCGCAAAATGTTGTTCATTACACAACCTGTCGCCATCGCCGGTGCAGAAAGCAAAACATAAAAAGCATATATTCTTGCATATGGTAAAATTGTCTCTGTACTTCCCAGTAACCGGCACAAACCATCTAAATTGAGAATACCAAACACACTGACGGCTGTCCCGGCAAACAGCGCCAAGTAAAATCCTGTTGCCGAAAATGCACGTGCCCGCTCCTTTTTATGTGCCCCCAAAGCCCTGCTGATATTTGTTCCTGCGCCCTGTCCAAACATAAAACCGAACGCCTGAATAATTGCCATTAGACCAAACACGATACCAACTGCTCCGGTCGCACTTGTTCCAAGCCGGCTGACAAACCAAGTATCTACCATATTGTAAACATTCGTAATCAGCATACTAATTGTCGTCGGAAGCCCCAGTTTCATAATTAACCGGCACACCGGTTCTTCCGTCATTTTTCGATATTGTTTTTCCTCACTCGAAAGCTGCTCCGTGTTCTCTTTCATCGCCGCATACGGCCTCCTCACAAATCCATATCCTTGAATTTACCATTCCACATAATCTTTCATTGAAAAATCTGTGTCTATTATATTGATAAACACAGATTTTGTCAATTTATCTTGATTTCCCGCAATTAATTTGGCACTTTCCATACTTGTCACACAACTCAGCTAATTCATCAGCAAAATATTTTCCACGAATTGCTTTTATTCGATTCAAACTACAAACGACATTCTCAACATAATTGCTGAATCATCTATTCCCGCTTCTTCAATCTTTTTTTGTGCATCCTTTTTGTTATACAAAAAGCACCAACTAAAACAATTAAGATGCCACCCACCACACAAAATCGTATTCTTTTTTTCTGCAATTCTTTCTTTACATCCGGGGCAGTATAACGTTTATCAAACGAATTTTTTAACCACTTATCCTTATCATAATCATATATTTCTTCGTTCACTCTTTGCTCGCCCGTATTTACAAACCATTCTAATTCTGCTGCAAGTGCCCTTGAATCGTCCTTACTTGGCAAAATGCGAACCTTATTATCTGCTTTAAGAGCAACTTTGTAATAGTAATATACAGCACGACATTGTGTAATACCATCTTTATTCTCCATAAATTTTGCCGAAAAGAGAATACAATCTCCCTTCTTATACTTTGCAGTATCCACCCCTTGCAAATTTACATGGTCTTCGCAAATCTTCCCCACAACAATTCGCACAACATCAATACTTATAAAATTTTGATTGTTATGTACCTCACTTACCCTGCCAATAATCAATGCATCTTGAGGTGGTTCATTATTTATCGTAAAAGATATTTCGTCCCCTGCATACACAGTATCCTTATGCAATAATATAAAAAATGCTAGGATAATAACTTTTAAAATTGTTTTCTTCATCCGAATCCCCCTTGCGTATAAATCAACCTCTTTAATACAACGATTTAACCTTCATAAATGTTGCAATACACTTTATTCAATCATTTTTTTCATATAAAATGTCTTTGTCTTTTTTGAAATATATTTTCTCCTCAAGAAATAACATAACAAAACACTGCCAACACATACTACAAAAACAATTAAGCCATGACATTTTTTTCTCATAACATCCTCACCTCACTTAAACTAATACAACCAAGCATGTCATATGTGCAGGCTGCCGCTTTATTGTGGTACTGTATATGGTTTCTCACTGCAAACAACTTACTCAAGATTAGATGTTTCTATAACCGCATCTGCAATCTTTAAGCAATCATTATTTTTATCATAGTCCATATAAGCATACGCTATAGCAATAGTATTCCATCTACCTATACGAATATAATATTTTAATCTAATCCTCTTTTCTCCATTAGAACTCACATGCACCTGAATCCCTTCATACTCATCTAATGGTCCCATTTGTATTTTTACATCGTTTCCATTTTTTATCAGTTTACCCTTTTGGTAAACTCTACAATCTTGCATTATATCATCCATTTTGTCTTTCGGTGCCTTATCAATTTCAAAATCCTCTTTTTTATAACCAGAATCTAATATAGAAAAAGTGGTACTGTATCCAATCCTTTTACATTCAAGTACAGCTCGATAATTGTCGATAAGATACCCGGAAAAATATTTTATCTGTTTTCCTACATGTTCAGCATCTGCCTTCTTTGGATTTGCATAAATGGATTTAAGAACGTCATTACCCTTGTCATATCGTATAACTTCACATGATGTGCCGGTTTTACCATTTATTACATTTGAAACGATAATCTCCTGCCTGCCATCACCTGTAATATCCGCTAACTGAAGCACAGGTCTGCGTACCCATGAAAAAAGCAAATCAGTCTTATAAATATATTTTTTGTGATTCAGATAATCTAATACAACTATGTAATTGTCTGAATCTATAGATTTAATTTGATTACTAACCACAAGAATTAAACAATTTCCATTGCTTTTTTTCTCTTTTGAATCCGTCGCATTCACCCCTCCTTTTGAACTCACTTGTATACACGAAGATTCATTATTTTCAGTAATATATCCAATATCATAGGCTGTTAATTTTAATTTCTTATCAAAACCTAAAAAAGATAAATCTATTAAACATTCATTCTGTTCTTCCTTCAAATAAGGTAAAATCATTGTTCTATGATTTTTTGTCTCAAATGGATTAAGAACAATAGGTTCCTCTTTTCCAGTGGTGTCTATTAGCAATTTGCCAACAATATTACTTGTTTTTTGTTTCTCAACATTCCTTGTTTGATGTGTCTGTATAAAGAAAAACAATCCAACAAGTATAATTGCGCTAAATAGCATCAGTTTTATTCGTTTTAAACTCATACAATCCAATCCCCTTACTCTCTTTAATTTTTGCATTTCTTCAATAATATGTATTAATTGTGCATACTCACATTATGTGTTGTATTTTCCATGCTTTTGTTGTCACATCCACATAGCAAATCTTTTTCCAGCTCATCTTCTTCCTCTATCAATTATACTTGAAACTTTTTTTAGCCCGCTTCGAAACATATCTTTTATCCCAAAGCTCAACAGTGTTTTTTCCAGCTGCTGTCCAGGAACAACTATACGCAACAAGTCCAATATTCTTTTTAAACGAAACAGTACATATGCTAAGTACATCTGAAAAATCTTTCTTTACAGTCCATGTATTATACTGTCTAACATCTTTCTTTTTCCCATAAATCAACATTCGCTCATGTTCACCAGATTCTTCCTCCGATAAAACATCTTTCATTTCATCCTTCTGGCAAATAATATGAGTGTATTCTTCTGGTATTCGCCCCTCCTCACAAAAAGTTTTCATTTCATTATCCGGCATATGTGGCATACGATACCAGTATATCCTATCTTGCTTGACCAAAAAATAGTACATATCTAAGCATTCCTTCGGCATGTGGTATCGTCCATCGCTATCATAAGAATCATACTCCACCCGCTGAAAAAAAATGTGCCATACTTCTCCCCTTTTGCCTTTTCTTTCTCTATTGACAAACATCGTTGTTTCTTTTTCCAATAAATCTGAAAAATAGAACCGCCCGGAAACTTTTATTTGACAATTTTCTGTATATGGAAAATATTCATTATGTATTTCGCTTGTTTCTGTTGGTTTCTTTTTAGCATCTTTGGTTTCAACTTTCCCACAACCTGATACTGCTGCTATCACAAATATGAAAACACACATTTTCAAACACATATATTTCATCATCTTACTCCTTTCCATAATGCATAATCTAAAACACGAAATACTCCATAATTTTTGTCTTTTTCATTTTTTTTGCCTTTTTTCCCATCTGTTGGATGTATCATCCCCTACTTTTACCTTGAATGCAGATTTATTTCCGGCGCTGTCATAGGAATAATTCTTTACTACATCCTTGTTCTTGGTAAGTTTTGTGGTTTCTTTTGTCACCTGACCGGATACATCATCATAGACAAAGGTAGTATCATCCTGTGTTGCCACATCTATTTTATATCCGATTTTCCTTACCATTTTTTACACTTTCGTGTATACCAGATAATTACACTGAAATCGGAATTGATGAAAGATTAATAATTTTTTCAATAAAATCTGTTGCCTCATCATATTCTGGTAACGTACCACAGAAATAATATGCTTTATTATTTATCCATATCATTTTTTGTGTAGCGTCATCCGCAACATTCTTTTCTAGATTTTTTCTATTGATATTTGAAAAATCCAGTTTGTAAAGCATCTCATTAATTAATTTGGCTTCTTTGCTATTTAATGTCCTCTTTCCTTTTTTTTTGACCATTTGGAATACATCATTTTTATTGCCTGTAAATTCTCCGTAAAATGCCGACTTTGTTACTTTACCTACTGAAGTTTCTATCTCACCATTATCGAATAATTCAATTAGAAAGGAATCTTCTTCCATAATGGCAGGATAAATGGTTATTATAATTGAGGAACTACCTTTTAAATTTAACATCTTACCAGAAGATATCGTAGGCATTATTTCAGATACCAAATATGTCTCATTATTCTTAACATATATACTCTGAAAATAATAATCAACACTGATTATGCTTACTATTATTAAAAATTATATATGTCTTTTTGACTATCTTTTTATATCTTCTCAAATGTCCGCAAAGCCTTATTTTATCGGCTCTACGGGCATTTTGCTTTTGTGGTA